>Ga0209830_10000333_pt1 | contig 50893 bp, 35 predicted proteins | sample ArcticOcean_MG_C_12_FD_187439 | JGI IMG/M metagenome (GOLD analysis project Ga0209830, IMG submission 187439) | Marine microbial communities from western Arctic Ocean - ArcticOcean_MG_CB8_130 (SPAdes) (version 2) | ecosystem: Environmental > Aquatic > Marine > Oceanic | place: Arctic Ocean...
CCAAAATACCAAACATGGTATCCGTTTGCATAAACGACTATTTAAGGGTGCTCGAATGGGGTTTCAAAACGGTAATTTTCAATTTATTGGAAGATACAATAGTGGTCCTTTTAATTTTAATGTTTCAAAAACTGGTGTTTCTTCATCCATAAAAAACAAGAGAGGCTCTTACAACCTTTTTAAGCCAAATGGCCTTTGTAAGTTCAAATTCATCATTTAGATGGATTACAAATTACACTTCTGAAGAGTCAAATTTTGTGTCATTTTCTATAAAGTTAATCTTAGAAGTAGTTCCTGGGACATTGCTAATGCATACAAGTATTTTCATCTCAAAATAAGATTTAAAGTTTTAGTTATGAATTTATTTATAATTTTCCAAAAGTTTATACTGTTCTATAATTGCAGCTTTGAATTCCATTTTTAAATCAGATACTAAATCCATTACACTTGGTGAATTTGAAATAGTAGCAACACCTTGACCTGCCGACCAAATGGTTGCCCAAGCTTTAGCCTCGTCTTTGTTAGCCGTTAACTCTTCTTTAAAATCTACTTTTTCTTTTCTGGCTAACATGTCTTCCGTAATACCTATAGCATTTAGACTGGGTGCTAAAAAGTTTGCAGAAACTCCAGAAACTGCTGCTGTATAAACAATATCATTAGCACCACAATCAATAATCATATCCCGATAGGCTTTTGGTGCTTTGCTTTCTTCAGTATTTATAAAACGGGTCCCCATATAGGCTAAATCAGCTCCCATTTGCATGGCAGAAGCGATGTCTCTTCCGGTACTAATACATCCAGCTAGTAATATGGTTTTTTTGAAGAATTTTTTTATTTCTGACACCAATGGCATCGGATTGATAGTTCCTGCATGGCCACCTGCCCCAGCTGCTACTAATATTAAACCATCTACTCCGGCTTCTGCTGCTTTTTCTGCATGACGCTTTTTAATGACGTCATGAAACACCAAACCCCCATAATTATGGACTGTTTCTACCAATTCTGAGACAGCGCCAAGAGAGGTAATGATTAAAGGAACTTTGTGCTTAACACATAGTGCTAAATCTGCTTCTACTCTTGGGTTAGAATGATGTACAATTATATTAACACCAAAAGGTGCTGCTTTTTTCCCTGTTTCTTTTTCAAAAGCAAAAAGTACTGTTTTTATTTCGATAAGCCATTCCTCAAAGCCTTCTGATGTTCTTTGATTTAAAGCGGGAAATGTACCAATAATTCCGTTCTTGCAGCACTCTATTACCAATTGAGGTCCTGAAATTAAAAACATTGGTGCTGCAATTACTGGCAACGATAGTTCTTTAATAAATGATGCTTTACTCATTTTCTAGATATTTATTTTAAAGTACTCAAATTGAAAGCGGCTTGACTGCTTTAAACTGCAGCCTGCCTTCGTTAGGATTTGCAATAAAAATCCTTTTTTAAAGTCGTTTTCCTCAAAAAAGATTATCAAGAAAAGCCCTACCCTTGTGTAAACCTCAAAATTACTATTTATTTTTATTAGATAACTTCAAATAATCCAGCAGCACCCATTCCACCACCAACACACATTGTACTTACTACATATCTAGCACCCCTGCGTTTTCCTTCAATTAAAGCATGCGCAACCATTCTAGATCCGCTCATTCCGTATGGGTGTCCAATAGAAATAGCTCCTCCATTTACATTTAATAGATTGTCATCTATACCTAATCTCTCTCTGCAGTATAAAACTTGCACGGCAAAAGCCTCATTGAGTTCCCAAAGCCCGATATCATTAATTGTTAAACCATGTTGTTTTAATAACTTTGGGATTGCGAAAATTGGACCAATACCCATTTCATCTGGCTCACAGCCAGCAACAGCTATCCCTCTATAAATTCCTAAAGGTGTTATATTTTGTTTAGCCGCTAAAGAACTTTCCATTAAAATGCATGCTGAAGCACCGTCTGATAATTGACTGGCATTTCCAGCTGTAATCACGCCACCATCAATAACCGTTCTTAACCCAGAAAGGCCATCCATGTTTGTTGTAGGCCTGTTTCCTTCATCTTTGGATAAAGTAACATCGTGGTATGTAATTTCTTTAGTTTCCTTATTCATTACACCCATATTGGTTGTGGTTGCAATAATTTCTTGGTCGAATTTACCAGCTTCTTGAGCAGCAGCAGTTCGCATTTGGCTTTGGTAACTATATTCATCTTGTTGTTCTCTTGATATGCCATAACGCTTAGCAACGATCTCTGCAGTTTGAAGCATTGTCATATAAACATTTTTGTGCTGAGCCACTAAGGCTTTATCCACAGCTCTGTAAAAGTTGGCTTTTTCATTTTGCACCAAACTAATAGATTCTAATCCACCACCAATAACAATATTATGACCGTCAGCAATAATTTGTTTTGCAGCTGTTGCAATGGCCATCATTCCAGACGAACATTGTCTATCTATAGTCATTCCACTAACTGTTACAGGTAATCCGCCAGCCAATGCTGCCAATCTTCCGATATTTTGTCCAGAAGTACCTTGTTGCATAGCACAGCCCATAATGACATCATCAACTTGTTCTGGGTCAATTCCCGCTCTTTTTACAGCTTCACGAATAGCAAAACCTCCTAAAGTTGGTGCTGTTGTGTTATTATAGACCCCTCGGTAAGCCTTACCAATAGGTGTTCTTGCTGTTGAAACAATTACTGCATCTTTCATTTAGTTTATATTTTAATTAGTATTATTTATTCTGAAACTTTCAAAACCAAGGTTGTTCACCGAGTAATCGCATTTGTCCTTTCCTCTTTTTATTCTAACGACTCTGCACCCTTTTAGTTTAGCAATCTGACCAACCAAACTCTCACCAGTGCCAGCCGCTGCAGAAACTAAAACTTTATTGCCTTCCTTAATGATTTAGGCAATCCATGTGGCCTTTGTGCTAATACTATTTACTGATTCTTTAGTTTGATATTTCTCCCTTTATATTAATCATATATTCTTTATATCGCATTTTTCCTCTTTCTGTTAAATGAGGGAAAATCAATGCATAACTCATTTCCAAACCCTCTATTATTGAATAATTTTCGGAGCCTCTAATTTTGTTTTGTGCAAACCAAAAATGACTATTTACCCATATTTGTTCAACTAATTTATCATAAAGACCAGGAAAATCTTCTGGCTCAGGCTTAAAGTACCCCATGCCTATAGAGAGGTAGTTTAAGTTTTTAATGATTTGCATGGACTGGTTTATTTGCTTCTGCATTTCATTTTTTAATATTGGATACGATTGTAAAATATTGTAGGTATCTAAATAAAAGAACATAAATTCTTTTTCAAATTCTAAATATATTCTGGGTATTTCAAGCGCCATTCTTCCTTTATTAATTAAGACACTGGTTTCAGACATTCTTTTGTCTAGATTAATGACCATATACTCACAAACTGCAAAAACTAAATCTTGCTTTGTCGCAAAATGGTAATTAAAATTACTTAAACTAATGGACGCTGATTTTGCGATATCTTGATTTATGACGTTGGCAATTCCGCTTTTATTAAAAAGCTTTATAGTCGCAAGAATAATCTTTTTTTTAGTTGTATTCATAGTGTTATATTTACAAATATAATAACTCTTATGTTAATAAAGAAACAATTATTTGTATATTTAATACTAAAAATATAAATAAATCAATTTAAAATATTAGTTTTACAAAAACATCAATACTAATGAAACTATCTAAACGCATTAAATTACTCTATGGATTTGGTTTTTCAGCACAAGGAATAAAGGACGGGCTCTTTCAAATTTTTTTATTCTTTTATTTTAGTCAAGTATTAGGTTTAGGCGCAGGTCTTACAGGTTTAGCAACCATCATTGCTTTATTTTTTGATGCAATTTCAGACCCTTTAGTTGGCGTTTTATCTGACCGATGGAAATCAGAAAGATGGGGAAGACGCCATGGGTTTATGGTAATTTCAGCAATACCGTTAGGTGTTTTTATTTACTTATTATTTTCACCACCTTCTGATTTAGATCAAGTAGGCTTATTTTTATGGTTAACCACATTTACAATCTTAGTAAGGGTATCACTCACATTATTTCAAGTACCAGGCATGTCTCTTGGTGCAGAATTATCTGTAGATTACAATGAACGAACCTCGATAACAAGCTATCGAGTTATGTTTGTCGCCTTAATGTCAACTTTAATAATTATTATTGGGTTTGTAGTGTTTTTTGTACCGTCGGAAAAATACTCAAGAGGTTTGATGAACCCAGAAACTTACCCAAAGTTTGCAATGTTCTGTGGGTTTTTAATCATACTATCTATTATTGTTAGTGCTTTAGGAACAAGAAAAGTGATTCCCTTACTTCCGAAAGCAGCTGAAAATCAGATAAAATTTAACCTGAAAACCTTTTTTAAAGAAGTGGCAATGATGTTTAGAATGAAATCTTATAGAACTATTATTCTTTACACAATGGTGCTGTATATAGGTATAGGTGTTGGCACCGTTTTTACTACCTATTTTATGGAGTATTATTTTCAATTTACCGAGACTCAAATGGCCTTACTTCCTATTGCATCTGGAATAGGCGGTATATTAGCACTCTTTTTAGCATCAATATTAGGTGAAAAATTTGATAAAAAAAGAGCTGTCTTATATAGTACAATTGCCTTTAGCATTTTGTTTAGTCTGCCTTATAATTTACGATTATTAGGAATGTTTCCCGAAAACGGAGAGGCATCATTAATTCTAATTTATTTTGTGTGCATATTATTTGCATATATGTTTTTATGGATTGTCTTAAGCATAGTAGGCTCCATGATGGCCGATGTTGTGGATGAGTTTGAATTAAAAACAAACAACAGAAATGAAGGTTTATTCTTCTCTTCTATGTCTTTTGCTTATAAATGCACTGTTGGTTTGGGATATTTTATTGCTGGCGTACTTCTAGAGATTATCGCTTTCCCTAAACAAGTGGGTGTTGAAGATGTACCTATGAAAGCCATAGAAGGTCTTGGGTTTATTGGCGGGCCGGTTTTAATGTCTACCTACCTAATAGCTATTATCTTTCTTATTGCATATCCAATAAATAAAAAACGTTATAACGAAATAAGAGTCGCTCTTAAAAATAAAAAATAGCGTTTGTTTATTGTCAATTTACAAAAAAAATCTTTTTAGGTAAAACTAACTTTCTCTAAATTATTAACTTATCCTTAATTAAAAAATTAAAGTGATTTTATAAATTGTTTATAAGACAATACCCCTTTTTTAGTTAGGTATGGATAACATAAGTTAAACAAAGACTCTATCCCTTTTTTTACCAGATTATCTTCACTATTAATAATTCTTGAATTAGCAAACCAAAAATGATTATGTATCCAAATATGACGCATTAATTGATCATAAGATCCCGGATTATCTTCCGGCTCAGGCTTCATCATCCCCATACCAATAGCTAAGTAATTTAAATTCTTAATTATTTGATAAGACTCTTCTATTTGCTTTTGCACTTTTTCATTCAAATCAGGAAACATTTTTAAAATATTTGGAGTATCTAGATAAAAAAAACAAAATCGTTCTTGAAACTCAAAATAACTCTTCGTAATAGTCAGCCCTTGCCCTTCCTTAACAAGGATACTATTTCCATAAACGTTTTTTTGAAGAGTTTCGAACATTAAGTCAAAAACAGCTACAATAAGATCTTTTTTTGCCCCAAAATGGTAATTAAAATTACTCAAACTCATACCTGCTCTTTCTGCAATGTCTTGGTTTCTTACATTAGCAATGCCAGATTCGTTGTAAAGTATTACAGCCGTATTTAATATTTTCTTTTTGGTTTTGTTCATTATCTACAAATTTGAGTAAAAATAAATGAATATCAAAAATATAATGCACATTATATAGTAATTAAAATAATAATTATATATTGCGTACTAATTAAATAACAAATATTATACTTTGAATACCAAATTTATAGTTATAATGAAACATCGCCTTTAAATATGTCCATAAATATAAAATTAGATGTGGCGGTTATTGGTGCTGGATTTGCCGGAATAGGTGCTGGCATTAAATTGAAACAAGAGGGCATTGAGTCATTTAAGATTTTTGAACGAAGCAATGATATTGGAGGTACTTGGAGAGATAACAACTATCCTGGCTGTGCATGTGACATTCCTTCCAACTTATATTCGTATTCTTTTGAACCCAACCCAGAGTGGTCAAGAGCTTTTTCACCCCATAATGAGATTCATGATTACCTGAAGCATTGTGTAAGTAAATATAACATAACAGCATATATACAATTCAGTACAGAGATTCAAAAAATATTTTTTGATGTTCCAAATGGACATTGGGTTATTACAGATACTAATGAAAAAATTTATTTAGCTAGAACAATTATATCTGCTTCTGGCCCCTTAAACCAGCCGCTATACCCTAAAATAAAAGGCATTAATTCTTTTAAAGGAGAATCCTTTCATTCCTTATATTGGAATCATAGTTATGATTTAACAGGCAAAAAGATAGCTATTATTGGCACAGGAGCAAGTGCTATACAATTTATTCCGGAAGTTGCTAAAGAAGCAGCGAAACTAACTGTTTTTCAAAGAACAGCTGCTTGGATTGAGCCAAAGCTTGACAGAGAGAATAGTGAACAAACTAAAAAAAGATTTAGACGCTTTCCTTCGTATCAGAAGTTTTGGAGAGAACTTATTTATTGGTTCTTGGAGCATCGAGGCAGGGCACAGTATGCGCCAAATAAAATAAGAACAAAAAGAAAAGCGGATGCTCTAAAATTTATAGAAGAATCAATTCCTGATTTGAAACTGCGTAAAAAATTAACTCCCAATTACGAAATTGGCTGCAAGCGTATTTTATTATCTAGCAATTATTATCCTGCTTTAAATAAGAAGCATGTTAGCCTGGTAACAGATGCCATTTCAGAAGTTACCAAAAAAGGAATTATTGATAACACTGGAAAATTACACGAAGTTGACGCCATTATATATGGCACTGGCTTTTACACAACAACTTATAAACATTTATATGAAGTAAAAGGAATAAATAGTCAATCGCTTTTTGATAAATGGAACAAAGAAGGAGGAGAAGCTTATTATGGTATGACCGTTAACGGGTTTCCAAACTTTGTATTAATGGTTGGACCAAACACAGGTCTAGGGCATAATTCCATTGTTCATATGATGGAGTCTCAACTCAATTACATTATGAGTTACTTAAAGTATTTAAATAAAAACCCAAATAGCTATTTAAATGTTAAAGAATCAATTCAAAAAGAATTTAACAAGAAAATTCAAGAACAACTAAAAACAATGATTTGGTCTGATGGTGGTTGTGATAGCTATTATTTAAAAGATAGTAATGGTAAAAATACTTCTATTTGGCCTGGGTCTACAATGTCTTATCGAAAACAAACGAAGCGAATAAATAAAACTGACTACGATATAGTGTCAATTGAAACTACTAAAAAAGAAATAATATAAATGGAGCAGTTTGATTTTATGTTTTACGAGTGGGAAAAGAATTTTCCTAATCAACCATTTTTAAATCAACCATTTGGAGATACATGGGAGATTTATACTTGGGGTGAATCAGGCGAAATGGCTCGAAAAATCGCTAGCGCTCTAAAAAGTTTTAATTTACCCAAAGGCGCTCATATTGGATTGATATCAAAAAATTGTAGAGAATGGGTTATCGCAGATATCGCCATTGTTATGGCAGGCTATGTATCAGTACCTTTCTTTGCTAATCTTACTGGAGAGCAACTTCAAGAAGTAATAGAATTAGGCGACGTGAAGGCATTATTTGTCGGAAAAGTAGAAGATTGGGAAAATACAAAACAAAGCGTAAATGAGAACTTACCTGTAATTTCATTTCCCAATTATAAAGGACATTCAATTATAGATAAAGCCTTAAAATGGAAAGATATCATGAATGATTTTGAACCCTTGCAAAAAGTGCATAGGCCATTCATGAATGACATCTGGAGTATCATTTTTACATCAGGCACAACGGGAATACCTAAAGGAGTCGTAATTAATTATAAGGCTATTGAAGAGTCTAAATGGTCGGTATTAGAACTCAATCCAACAAAAACAGACCTTTATGGAGACAATAGATATTTCTCATACCTGCCATTAAATCATATTGCAGAGCGACTAGTTGTAGAATACAATTGCTTTAGATTTGGAGGCGCTATTTACTTTACAGAATCAATAAGCACTTTTTCACAGAATCTTATAGATACAAAGCCAACGATCTTTTTTGCAGTACCGCGAATTTTAACAAAATTTCAGCAAGGCATTTTGACTACAATGTCACAAGCTCATTTAGATACAGTCTTAAGTAATCCTGAACAATCAGAATTTATCAAAAAGAAACTAAGGGCTGCATTAGGATTAGATGAAACAAGGGCGCTTATCTCAGGTGCTGCTCCGTTGTCAGAATCTTTAAAAGAATGGTATACTAGTATTGGTTTACCGATTACTAATGGCTATGGGATGACTGAAAACTGTGCTATTACTACAATACTTTTTCCAGAAGAAAAAAAGCCAGGGTCAGTAGGAAAAGCGCAACCAAGAGTAAAAATTAAAATTGATAGTGAGACTGGGGAAATATTAATGCGAGGACCATTTCTAATGTCAGGCTATTATAAGCGACAAGATTTAACAGATGAATCCATTTCAGAGGGGTGGTTAAGAACTGGAGATCAAGGGCGACTTGATGATGAGGGTTATTTATTTATTACAGGTCGTATAAAAGACACCTTTAAAACGGCAAAAGGTAAGTTTATAGTCCCTGCGAAAATAGAAGCTCTTTTTACTAAAAGTAAAGTTCTTGAACAAATATGTCTTGTAGGATTAGGTTGTCCACAACCAATGCTTTTGGTGAATTTGTCAGACGTAGGGAAATCAAAAGAAAAGAAAATTTTAGAAAATGAATTAATTCATCTTTTAAAAAATGTTAATTCTGACTTATCAAATTACCAAAAAATATCTACCCTAATTATTAATCATGAGGATTGGAGTGTTGGAAATGGTCTATTAACACCAACGCTCAAAATTAAGCGAAATGCTATTTATCAGAGATATAAAACTAATTTAATTCAATGGCATGAAAATAACAAACAAATAATCTGGGAATAGAAAATGCTATACACATTTACCATCATCGTCTTATTAACGTTTGTGCTGTATTTTACAGTTTACAATAAAGTGAAACTCCCTAAAAATATAGATTCATTAATAAACGAGGTTAAAAACGAAAGACTTCCTGAATTTGTAATAGGAAAAACAGCATTTGTAAATAATACGGGTGTAAAAATAGCCTACGAAATTATTGAAAATAAAAAACCTAACGGAGAGACAATCGTCTTAGTTAGCGGTCACGGACAATCTAAATTAATATGGCCAAGTTATTTTTATCGTCCTTTTTTAGACCAAGGGTACTCTGTTATAAAATATGACAATAGAGGCTTAGGTGAATCAGATTGGATCATAGATTGGTCAAAAGAAAGCCCTTATACGCTAGAAGATATGGCAACAGATGCAATTGCTATTCTAGATTCCTTGAATATTGAGAAAGCTCATTTTATTGGCATGTCCATGGGTGCTATGATTTCACAGAGAATAGCAATTTCTTACCCAACTCGAATATCAACATTAACATCAGTAATGTCAACTGGTTTTTATGACGATCCAGCATTGGTCTCAGTCTCTAAGAGGTTTTACAGCAACATTATTGGAATAACTCTTTTATACGGTAGAAAATTGAAAACAAATTCTCAAAAAATGAAGTTTTTTTTATCCACACAGCGTTTACTGCAAGGAAAAGGAGATAATACTATTAACGATAAAGAAATATTACAAAAAGCATATTTTGAATTAAAAGTAAGAAAAGGGTTTAACTCAAAAGTGAGTAATCAGCACACTTTTGCCATTAAAGCTTCGGGTTCAAGGTATAATGAATTGGAAAGAATAAGAGTACCATGTTTAATAATTCATGGAACTAATGACCCTTTAATAAAGATTGAACATGCTAAAAAATATGCGCAATTAATACCAAATGCTAAAACATTATTCATTAAAAAGATGGGACATGATTTACCAGAAAAATACATCCCAGATATTCATAAATCAATATTCAAAAACTTTAAAAATAAATAAATAAAATTAACTAAATTAACTAAAACTAAAATTATGAAAGTAAAACAATATCAAAAAGCATCTTTTTTATTGATGGTAATGCTATTCTGCATCTCATTAGTTTCGGCACAAACAACTATAACAGGAACTATTTCCAATCAAGATTACGAACCTATTATAGGAGCTAATATTATTATCAAGGGTACAGCAGCAGGAACAGCTTCGGATCTTGACGGAAAGTTTAGTCTAACTTCTAAACAGGCTTTACCTTGGGATTTAGTCTTTAGCTATACCGGATATAAGTCTAAAACTGTATCTGTGACTAAGGCGAATCAATTAATTTCTGTAGTATTAGAACTAGGAACATCACTTGATGAAATCATTATTTCTGCCTCTAGGAAAGCTGAAAAAATACAAGACGCACCGGCTTCAGTTTCAGTTGTGACAGCAAAGGAAATCAAAAATCAAACTGTTGCCAATCCAATTAGTCTTTTAGAAAGCACTGTTGGTGTTTCGATAGACAAGCAAGGAGCAGGAAGAACTAATATTACAATGAGAGGAGGTTCCGATTTATTATCAACTTCAGTATTCGTAATGATGGATTATAGAAGCTTAATAGGGTCTGGGCTAAACTCCTTTGATGCGAATGCGACAACATTATTACCTATCGATGTCGATAGAATTGAAGTGGTAAGAGGGCCAGGTTCTGCTTTATATGGGCCAGGTGTTACCTCGGGTGTCGTTCACTTTTTAACTAAAGATCCTTTTAAATACCAAGGGGGAACTTTTGAAGTAAGTGCGGGTAATTTAAATACGCTTAAGTCTAACTTTAGGTATGCAGATCACAACGAAAATAAGACTTTTGGGTATAAATTAACTGCGTTTACAAGTAAATCTGATGAATGGGGATTAGACCCAACTAATGAAACAGACGCAGCTACTTTAGCAACATTTCAAAATGATATTGTCGATCCAATAGATGGAAGACTTGTTGGCCAAACAGGAGGAAATCTTAATGAAAAAGGGAAGTCTTATGGAGGTTCTGCTACATTATACTTTAGACCTGGAAATTCAGGATTAAACATTGTTACAACATCTGGTTTTAATTATACTGAAGGCTTATATTGGAGTTCTCAAGGGGAGGGATATCAGGCTGCTACAGATTTTTATACGCAAGGTAGAGTAAGCTATAAAGGGTTATTTGCACAAGCATATTATAATTCTAACAAAGGCTCTAATGACGATGCTAAAAAAGGATTTTTATACAGAACAGGAAATTTAAGTATTGTTGACAGAGATCAGTTTGAAGGACAATTACAATATAATTTTGATCTGGAATCTATTAAAACCAATGTTACCTTTGGTGCTGACTATAGGGCAGCACGTTTTGAAACAAAAGGAAGAACATTTGGTCGTTTTGAAGATGATGACAACTATGATTTGTATGGAACATATTTACAGACAAAAACGAATTTATCAGATAAGTTAGATTTAGTGTTGGCTGCACGTTATGATCAATTTTCGGGTATAGATGAAAGCTCATTTGCGCCGAGATTAGCATTGGTTTATAAAGCGAATGATGACCATACTTTTAGAGCATCATACAATACAGCCTTTGCACCAAATTCTGCGTTAGATTTATTTATTGATCAACCAATAGGAAATGCAGGAGCTTTTGACTTATGGTTGCACGGAAATAGTGTAGAACAAACTTTTAACAATCCACAAACAACATTTTTAAACGGATTACCAACTACTGCAGGAATTGGTATTGGAGTGGGTGATGCTTATAATGCATTTACTCCTGCTGTAATTCAATCAATAAGTGCTATCCCTGATTTTCAAGCAGTATTGCCTTTTCTACTGCCAATTTTACAAAGTGAAGGTTTTGCAAATGCAATTGCTACAAATGGCGGTTTTTCAGATGGTGTAACAATTGATGTAAATGGGAATTTAATGACCCCTAAAGGAACCCCCAAATCAACACTAAGAGAAGAAAATACTTTTGAAATTGGCTACGTGGGTAAAATCACAAATAAATTAAAAGCGAGTTTAGACGTATATAGAGTGAACAAAAAGAATTTCACAGGAATACGTCAAATAAGTCCTTTAGTAGTGCTCCCAACAGTTGGAGCTGATGTTAATGCGGTGTTGATTCCTACTTTAACAGCTGCATTTACAGCGGCGTATTCAGGTTACTTGCAGAGTCTTGGTTTAGATGCAGGAACAGCGAATGCAATGGCTGGTCAAGCAGCTGCTGCTGTCGTTCCAGGCGTTGCAGCTGTATATGACGGTGTGGCCAGTGCCTTTTTTAACAACCCTGACGGTTCTCCTGGAGCTCGCGGCATCATTCAAACAGATCAAGCACCTGAAGGAGGGTTGCCACATTTAATGTATGGATATAGAAACTTTGGAGAAGTAACGTATTATGGTGCAGATTTAGGGTTAAACTATGATTTAAATGAAAATGTTAAGTTATATGGAAATTACTCTTGGGTAAGTCAAAATTCATTTACAGGCGAAGATATTGGTGAGCCAGGTTCTACAGATAGATTCGACTTGAATTTCTCTCAAAATAGAGTTAGAATTGGAGGAAGTTATGAACCTGCAATTGGTCTTCAAGCGGGACTTGCGTTAAAATATAATAGTGAATTTGAATCTACATTAGGCGTTTATGGTGGTACAGTAGATGCCAGAACATTAGTAGATATGAATCTTGGATATCAACTTGATAACGGGTTGTTTTTTAACCTATCTATAGACAATCTATTGGGTGAAAAATACAGAACTTTCCCTACAATGCCAGAAATTGGAACTCAATTCCTGGCTACTGCTAGATATACTTTTGGAGGTAAAAAATAATGGATAAATCAATTAAAAACAAAGTAGCCTTTGTAACCGGAGCAGCACTAGGAATTGGTCGTGAGACAGCCATGCTTTTAGCAAAGAAAGGAGCAAAAGTGATGGTGACAGATATTAACGTTGAAGAAGGCAATAAAACCGCTAGCATTATTAATGATGCTGGTGGGTATGCCAAGTTTTTTAAGTTAGATGTTTCAAAAAAGGAAGATATTCAATCTGTGTGTAAAACCATTCATTCTTCAGAAGGATCTTTGGATTTAGCCGTAAATAATGCTGGAATAGCGGGTGGTATTGGACAAATACATGAAATCCCCTTTGAGTCTTGGGAACGCATGATCTCAATTTGTTTATCAGGGGTTTTTTATTGTATGCAAGAGGAATTAAAATGTATGCTACCTAAAGGCTTTGGACGAATTGTAAATGTTTCTTCCTTAGCAGGATTAAATGGATTAGCAACGGCTGGAGATTATGTTGCAGCTAAGCATGGGGTGATTGGATTAACAAAAACTGCAGCACTAGAATATGGCGCTTTTAATGTTCGAGTAAATGCTGTTTGTCCTGGATTTATACAAACAGCTATTATGGAGGATGTATCGCAAGAAGTGCAAGACTACATAACACAAGTACGAGTGCCAATGAAACGCATAGGGACAGCTAAAGAAGTAGCAGAAGCTATTGTATGGCTACTAAGTGATTCTTCCTCTTATGTAAACGGAGAAAATCTGATATTAGATGGCGGTTTTAAGGCAGGATAAGGATTAAAAGAAATAATATAATTAAAGAAACAAAAATGAAAAGATTAGAAGGACAAATAGTAATTATCACAGGAGGAGCTAGAGGTATTGGAGAAGGAATTTGTGAGGTATTTTGTAAAGAAGGAGCTACGGTAGCATTATGGGATGTAATGGACGGACAACCAACAGCAGATAAAATTACAGCAAATGGAGGGCGCATCTTTTTCCAAAAAGTAGATGTAACTAATCAGGAATCTGTTGATGAAGCCGTTGCTGAAATTATTGGAAAGTATGGAAAAATAGATGTGCTTATAAATAATGCCGGAGTTATCAGAGATAAATCATTTTTAAAAATGACACGTCAAGAATGGGATACTGTCATGGCCGTTAATGTAGATTCATTATTCGTAACTGCGAAAGCTGTTGTTCCTCATATGAAAGAAGCTAAGTACGGTCGTATCATTTCTGCATCTTCAATCAATGCTTTTATAGGAGCATTCGGACAAACCAATTATTCTGCAAGTAAAGCAGCAATTGTTGGGTTTACGCACTCTTTATGCAGAGAGGTCGGGAAATATAATATTACTGTAAATGCAGTAGCACCGGGGTTTATACAATCTGAAATGACCGATTCAATGCCAGATGAAGTCGTTAAGGCCGGTATTGAAATGATTCCCGTAAAACGCATTGGGACGCCTGAAGACATGGGGTATGCTTATCTGTTTTTAGCTTCTAAAGAAGCAGGTTTTGTTAGTGGCCATACTTTGCATGCAAATGGTGGGTCTTTACCCGTTTAATTAAAAAATAGCCTAAAAAAGAATTATTAAAGTTATGGCAGAAGAGAAATTAACGGATAAAGCATATGCAACTGAAATTCCGCATTTAGAAGATGTAAAAAACTATGTTGGTAAAGAGTTAGGATTGTCCGAATGGCATACAATAACCCAAGAACAAATTAATGATTTTGGAAAAACGACAGATGATAATCAATGGATTCATGTAAATCCAGAATTAGCTGCAAAACATTCGCCCTATAAAAAACCAATTGCTCATGGATTTTTAATCCTCTCTTTGGCGTCAAAATTTTGTTTTGAAACCTTCAAGATACTAGATATTTCAATGGGACTAAATTATGGTTTAGATAAAGTGCGTTTTACTAATGCAGCTCCAGTTGATTCATTAATTAGAGCTAGGGTATCTTTATTAACCGCTGAAGATGTACCTGGAGGGTTGCGCTATAAGATGATGCTCGTATTTGAACTAAAAAATCAAGAAAAACCAGCTTGCGTAGCAGAGTTTATCGCTCAAGCCTACGCAAATTCAAATAAATAGAATAATGACAATAAAAAAGCGTGATCATGAAAAACATTTTATAAAGGGTATTTCAAATACAGTATTATTCGAAGTAGAAGATGATATTGCTATTGTAACGTTAAATCGTCCTAATAAATACAATGCGATAAATCAAGATGTAGTAGATGGTTTAAATGAAGCCATTACTAAAGTTAAAAAAAACGAAGACATTCGTGCTATGGTATTAACAGGTGCTGGACGTGGGTTTAGCTCAGGAGCAGATCTAGATACCTTTGGTGTTTTGACGCCAGAAGAAGGAAGCAGACACATTATAGATACCTATCAACCCTTAATGCGCAACTTATGTAATTTAAAAAAACCAATAATAGCTGCTGTTAATGGAACTGCGGCAGGTGTTGGAGCTGTAATAGCTCTCGCTTGTGATTTTAGGGTAATGTCCGAACAAAGCGCTTTATTATATGCGTTTATCAATATAGGTTTAGGACCAGATGGTGGAGCAAGTTGGCTGTTGGCAAGGCAAGTGGGTTATAGTAAAGCATTAGAAATTGCAGTAGAAGGTCAAAAAATTAAAGGTGAAGAGTGCCACAGATTGGGGTTAACAAATAAGTTAGTTTTAGAAGATGAGCTTTTAAACAAAGCTAAAAACTGGGCTCATCGTCTTGCAAAACGACCAACAATCGCCATAGGAATTACTAAAGAAAGTATGTTTCACGCAATGAACCATGACTTATATGAAAACATTACTTATGAGGCTAAGAAGCAAGTTGCTGCTTTTAAAAGTCACGATTTAGTAGAAGGGATCTCAGCATTTAAAGAAAAGCGTTTACCTAAATTCATTGGTAAATAGAATATTAAGGATTCATTAGAATCGGTCCAAGAATAAACATTTAGATAATTTATTTTAATATACAATAAGCAATGGAAACAATGATTGACCATTTAACAGAATTTAGAAAAGAGACTAGTGTTTGGTTGGAAGAAAACTGTCCTGTAAGCATGAGAGGGCAAACTAAAGATATTGCCGAACTTTATTGGGGTGGTCGAAACTCAGACTTTACATCCGAAGATCAAAAAATATGGTTCAAAAGAATGCATAATAAAGGATGGATTGTTCCTTATTGGGATAAAAAATATGGTGGTGGAGGCTTATCACCCCTAGAAAACAAAATTTTAGCTGAAGAAATGACAAGACTAAGGTGCAAGCAACCTTTATTTAGCTTTGGAATTTCCATGTTAGGTCCTGCCCTATTAAAATTTGCCACAGAAGAGCAAAAGGGTCATTATTTAAAAGATATTGTAGATGCCAAAATACGCTGGTGTCAGGGGTATAGTGAGCCTAACGCAGGAAGTGATTTAGCAGGCCTACAGATGAAAGCAGTAGATAAAGGAGACCATTATCTCATTAACGGCTCTAAAATTTGGACCTCTTATGGTGACAATGCTGATTGGATTTTCTGTTTGGTTAGAACAAATACAGAAGTAAAAAAACAAGAAGGCATCAGTTTTTTACTGATTGACATGAATTCTGAAGGTGTAGAAGCAAGACCTATTCAATTAATTAGTGGTAAGTCAGCATTTACAGAAACCTTTTTTGACGACGTTAAAGTACCAAAGGAAAACCTGATAGGTGAACTTAATAAAGGATGGACCATCGCAAAATATTTGTTAACACATGAACGTCAGATGATCGGTGGTATCGGTGAAGCAGATCAAAAGTTTAGCACAAGAGACGTTGTTGTAGATGCCGTTGGACTTCATAACGGTGTGCTTAATGACTCTATTCTAAGAACAGAATTGGTAACTCATGAAATGAATTTAGCGATTTATGATATGACAATTGAGCGCGCTATTGATGAGGCTAAAGCAGGTAATAACTCTGGCGCAGCATCTTCTTTGTTTAAATATTTTGGGACAGAATTAAATGTAGAAGCAATGGAAATTATTATGACAGCAGGCGGAATGGATGAATTGGCTATAGAGGGCGAAGCTACGAGTAATGGATTTATAGCGAAGCGTTTTTTAAGAAGTAAAGGAAACACTATTGAAGGTGGAACTTCTGAAATACAATTAAATATCATTTCTAAAAATATATTAGGATTACCTTCTAAATAAAAAATTATGGCATTAGTATTAAACGAAGAACAAGCTATGTTAAAAGAATCTGTAAAGGATTTTTTAAACATGAAATCGCCAATATCGGCATTAAGAGAACTAAGAGACACTAATAACCCAGATGGCTTTGACCGCTCTGTTTGGGCCGAAATGGCAGAACTAGGTCTTACAGGACTTAACATCTCTGAAGAATTTGGTGGTCTAGATTTTGGGTATATTGGCCTTGGACAAGCCCTTGAAGAAGCAGGAAGAACGTTAGCAGCATCTCCATTGGTATCTACAGTTTTATTAAGTACAACCGCCATAAATTTATGTGGTAGTGATCCCCAAAAAGCCATGTTATTACCAGAACTGGCAGAGGGAAACTTAATAATGTCATTTGCTCATGAAGAAAAAACACACCACAACCCAACACATGTTGCTACTACAGCAACACTTGACGGGGATTTTTATACAATTAACGGGTCGAAAACTTTTGTTTTGGATGGCCATGTGGCTGATAAATTTGTGGTTGTTGCAAGAGTTTCTGGGGCCGTAAATGATAAAGAAGGAATTCAACTGTTTTTAGTGGATTCCAATAGAGAAGGCATAAAGGTAAATAGAACCATGATGATGGATAATAGAAATGCAGCAAAAGTTAATTTTAGCAATACTTCTATTCCTAAAGAAAACAAAATGAATCTTTCTTGTTTTGAAGATTTAGAAAAAATCTATGCCATTGGCGCTATAGGATTAGCAGCAGAAATGTTAGGAAGTGCTCAAGAATGCTTTGAAAAAACAATAGCTTATTTAAAAGAGAGACAACAATTTGGAGTTGCTATTGGTTCATTTCAGGCATTACAGCACAGAGCGGCTAAAATGTTTATTGATATAGAGCTTTCTAAATCTGTAGTCATAAAAGCATTAAAAGCTATTGATACTAACGAAAATAATCTTACGGAAATAGCTAGTCTGGCAAAAGCAAAACTAGGTCAAACCCTTAAGCTAGTATCTAATGAAGGCATACAAATGCATGGTGGTGTTGGTATGACAGATGACGTTGAGATTGGATTTTTTATTAAAAGAGCACGTGTTGCTCAACAAACTTTAGGGGATTATAATTACCATTTAGATCGTTACGCAAAATTAAGAGGTTATTAAATTATGAAAACCAGCGCGGCAGTTTTACATAAAATGTATTTGGAGCGACCCTATACAACCTCAAGACCTCTCAGAATTGAAGAGGTAGAGTTAGATACACCTGGTTTTAATGAAGTTGTTGTAAAAATAAAAGCAGCCGGCTTATGTCATTCAGATTTGTCCGTAATTAATGGTAATCGCCCAAGACCTCTACCAATGGTATTAGGTCACGAAGCTGCTGGTGTAGTCATAGAATTAGGCGATGGTGTTAAAAAATTAAAGGTTGGCGATCATGTTGTCTTTGCTTTTTTACCATCCTGTGGTGATTGTTCCTATTGTCAAACAGGTCGTGCAGCATTATGTGAACCTGGAGCAGAAGCCAATGGAAAAGGCACACTATTAGGAGGTCATAAACGCATTCATAAAAATAACGAATATATCTATCATCATTTAGGTGTTTCTGGTTTTGCAGCACATGCTGTTGCATCTGTAGATTCTTTAGTAAAAATAGATAAGGAGATTCCTTTTGATATTGCTGCTTTATTTGGGTGTGCGGTTTTAACAGGTGTTGGTGCTGTCGTAAATACAGCGCAATTAAAATTTGGAGATAGTATCTTGATTGTTGGACTTGGAGGTGTAGGATTATCAGCTGTGTTAGGTGCAAAAGCCGCTGGAGCAAGCAAAATAATTGCAGCAGATTTAAATCCTGAAAAAAGAAAAGCAGCATTGGCTTTAGGCGCACACCATACTATAGATTCTTCAAAAGAAGGCGCATTAGAAGTATTGATGAAGCTAACTAATGGTGGTGTGGATATATCTGTTGAATTGGCTGGTGCTATTTCTGCTTTAGACTTCGCCTTTCAGAGTACAAAAAGAGGTGGAACTACAGTTACTGCTGCCTTACCACATCCAGATGCACGATTGCAATTATCACCAGTTATGTTAGTAGGGCAAGAAAAAACTTTAAAAGGTTCTTATTTAGGAAGCTGTGTTCCTTCAAGGGATATTCCGGCCTATATAGAATTATATAAATCGGGTCGTTTGGAGGTTGATAAATTAATTTCTCATACGCTTCATTTAGAAGATATTAATGAAGGTTTTGAAAGATTAGCTTCTGGTGATGCTTTGCGACAAATCATTCTTTTTGACTAATACGATAACAACTTTTAATAATGAATAAAAGCTTATTATTTGACCGTTCTTATGTTAATGGCCAATGGACCAAAGAAGGAACGGCCTCTTTCGAAGTTATGAATCCCGCGAACGGAGAAACTCTAGCAACTGTGGCCGATGGAGATGTTATTATGACCAAAAAAGCGATTGAAGCAGCGGACAGAGCCTTTAAACCCTGGAGTAAAACAACCGCTAAATATCGCGCTTCTATTCTAGAAAAATGGAACGACCTTATTATAGCACACAGTGACGAATTGGCCGATATTATGACTTTAGAGTGCGGTAAACCTCTAGCGGAGAGCAAAGGAGAAGTTGCTTATGGTGCCTCTTTTATAAAGTGGTTTGCAGAAGAAGGTAAACGCATTTATGGAGATGTTATTCCGCCACATACAGAAAACAGAAGAATCGTAGTTATTAAACAACCTATTGGTGTAGTTGCAGCTATGACACCATGGAATTTTCCATTGGCCATGATTACCAGAAAAGTTGGGCCTGCTTTAGCTGCTGGTTGTACAGTAATTATAAGACCAACGTGCGAAGCCCCACTTACAGCATTAGCATTAGTGCATTTAGCAGAACAAGCCGGATTTCCGCCTGGTGTAATTAATATTGTGGTTGGAAGCGACTCTGCAGCGATGGGAAAAGTGTTTTGTGAAAGCGAATTGGTAAAAAAAATATCATTTACAGGCTCTACTAAAATTGGACAAATTTTAATGGCACAAAGTTCAAATAGTTTAAAAAAACTCAGTTTAGAATTGGGAGGTAATGCACCATTTATTGTTTTTGAAGATGCTGATATTGATCAAGCTGTTGCCGGAGCAATGGTTTCAAAATTCAGAAATGCGGGACAAACCTGTGTATGCGTTAATCGCTTTTTAATTCATGAAAAGGTGTATGATGAATTTACTGCTAAACTATGCAAAGCAGTTTCTGAATTAAAAATTGGCAATGGATTAGATGAAGGCGTAAATATTGGGCCTCTGATCAACAAAAATGCGGTTAAAAAAATAACCCAATTTGTAGAAGATGCCAAAGCAAAAGGAGGAACTATTTTAATCGGAGGAAACGCATTAGGTAACTGCTATTTTGAACCAACTGTTATTGGAAATGCATCAAAAGAGATGCTGTTTTCTTCCGAAGAAATTTTTGGACCAATTGCACCTATATATAAATTTTCATCAGATGAACAAGCCATACAAATGGCAAACGATACTATCTATGGGTTAGCATCTTATTTCTATTCTCAAAATGTAGCGCGTTGCTGGAAAGTAGCTGAAGCTTTGGAATATGGAATGGTGGGTATTAATGAAGGTTTGATCTCTACAGAAGTTGCGCCTTTTGGTGGTGTGAAATCTTCAGGGCAAGGAAGAGAAGGTTCTAAATACGGTATTGAAGATTATTTAGAAATAAAATATATGTGTTTTGGAAACATTATTTAATTTAAATTGAAGTAATATGACAGATGGCAAACCAATTCATCGAGACGATTATAAATACTTTCACCCAATAACGACGCGTTGGATGGATAACGACGTTTATGGACATGTAAATAACGTCATCTATTATTCTTATTTTGATACCACTGCCAATCAATATTTGATCGAGCATGGTGGTTTAAATATTCAGAACGCACCAATTGTTGGTTTTGTTGTACATTCTAATTGTAATTACCGATCCCCAATCGCTTATCCAGATAAAATTGAAGCTGGTTTATATGTTAAAAAGTTAGGAAATAGTGCTGTTACTTATGGTGTTGGAATTTTTAAAAAAGGTGAGAATACTGCTTGTGCCTATGGCGAATTTATTCATGTTTTTGTAAATAGAGTAGAAAATAAATCTGTTTCAATACCAGAAAATATCAGGTTGGTTTTAGAAAAATTAGTAAATGAAAATTAATTTGTACTAAAAGAAAAGAGACCTGTTTAAAAAAACAATAACTAGAATTATTTAAATAAAAATTTATGACACCTTTAGAAAAATTTCTTAATCCTCTGCCATTACCTTATGATTTTCAGGAATGGAAAAAATTATCCTATAAGGAACGTGCCAAAAAAGTTTGCCAGACTTGGGCTGTTCAAGGCTATGGTTCGCCACTTTCAGTTGCAATTTTCTATTTAATAAAGATAGTGTTCTATGTTTTAATGTTCTTTTGGTTTTGTTCATTTTCAAATGATTTAGGAAGTATTTCTGAATTTTATCTTTGGTGGACAAATCCAGAAGCCTTGGGTAAATTCATTTTTTGGACCGTTCTGATTGAGGTGATTGGGTTGGGTGGTGCCAGTGGTCCCTTAACAGGCCGATACACACCTATAATAGGAGGGGTTACTTATTTTTTAAGACCAAAAACGATAAAAATCCCATGCTTTACAAAAATTCCATTAATTAAAAATGACAGTCGAAATTGGTTAGATATTACCTTATATCTAGCGCTATTAGTTTCTTTAATACGAGTCTGCATAGCCCCATCAATTGAACCTAACATAGTTTTACCTGTTATTGGACTACTTATTATTTGTGGTATTTTAGATAGAACTATTTATTTGGCCGCTAGAGCAGACATCTATTTACCAATGGCCATATGCTTTATGTTCCCTCTTGAAACTGGCCATGGTTTAAAAATTATTTGGTTTGGAATTTGGTTTTGGGCGGCTTTTTCTAAACTCACGCCAAATTTTACATATGCTGTAAGTGTAATGTTGAGCAATAGTATCCTCTTTACTCCCTCTATCTTTGACAACTTCAAAAAGAGTTTATTTAAATCCTATCCTGAAGACCTTCGCCCTAGCCGAAAAGCAAGTTATATAGCTCATTTAGGGACAATCATTGAGTTTGTAATGCCCATACTTTTATTAGTGTTTATAGGCAATTCTGAAATGACATTTTACGCATTAATAGCGCTTACACTTTTTCATATTTTTATTTTTGCCAATTTCCCAATGGGTGTACCACTTGAATGGAATGTCATTATGGTCTTTGGAGCATGGATGCTATTTTATGGTAATTTAGAGTTTAATCCCATGGAAATAACCTCCCCAATATTAATTGTTATATTATTAATTTCATTATTTGTTTTACCCCTTCTAGGGAATTTGTTTCCAAAATATATCTCCTTTTTATTATCTATGAGGTACTATGCTGGAACATGGGCCTATAGTGTCTGGTTATTTAAAGCCGATTCTAAGGACGTTATTGAAAATAAAATTTCTAAAACCTCTAAAGACGTTTTAGTTCAAATGGGAAAACTTTATGAAAAAGATTTTGCTGAAGGCATCGTGTCTATGATTCTTGGATTCAGATTAATGCATTTACCTGGAAGGCTACTCAATCAATTGGTGCCAAAGGCAATTAACAACATAGCCGATTATAGATGGGTAGATGGAGAAATGTTGGCTGGAGAGGTGGTAGGTTGGAATTTTGGAGATGGACATTTACACCATGAAGACCTATTGAACTCCATTCAAAAACGTTGTAATTATGATTCAGGTGAATTGCGTGTCATTATGGTTGAATCACCACAGTTTCTATCACAAAATTTGGAATACCGAATTTATGATGCTAAAGATGGTTTAATAGAAAAAGGAATAGGCAATACTCATAAACTAAAAGATCAGCAGCCCTGGGAAAGGTGAAATTATTTAAGTGATTTAATAGTCTAATTATAATTTATAAAAATGAAAAATACATTGACGATATATTTTGATGAAGGTTGTGGTATTTGCAAAAAGGTTAGAAGTTTTCTTTCTTTTTTTGATTTTCAAAAAAAATGTAATTTTTCCTTCGCAAAGGATATGAATTTTGAAAAGGATTCAGAGGCTATGCAAAACCGTTATTATGATATGTATTCTTATGATGGAACAAATATTTATTCAGGTTACGACAGCTACATGCAGATTTTTAGAAGATTAATAGTTCCATTTTATCCCTTTTATTTACTTATGAAATTGAAGATAGTTCGTAAAATTGGAGAGCATTATTATCGCAAAGTAGCTGATAGCAGAGCTTGTAAGATATAATCAATTTTCAAGTCAGTATATTTTTGTAAATAAATCGGTTTCAATTCAAAAAAAAATAAGAGTAGCTTTAGAGGAACTATGACTATAAGAAATATGAATAATATCCCACCGAAAGATTCAATTTCACATCAGTATTTAGTTAATGTTAATGATGAGGATATTGACACATTAAATCACGTAAATAATCTGGTTTATTTGAAATGGGTTAATGATGCTTCAGAAAAACATTGGGCAATCCTTGCTAATGATGAAATAAACAGAAAATATTATTGGATTTGTCTACGCCATGAAATAGATTATTTAGGTGAAGCATTTTGCGATGATGAGATTATTGTAATAACTTGGGTTGGCGAGTCTAAAGGAGTGAAATCAATTCGTCATGTTGCAATTGTTAAAAATAAAAAAGTAATCGCAAAAGCAGAGACAACATGGTGCCTAATAGATTCAAAAACTCAGAAACCAACAAGGGTTAGTTCAGAAATATTAGATTTACTTTATACTAAATAATAATCATTTGTCGAATTTTAAGGTGTTTTAAAAAAGGGCATTATTGTCCCATAGTAGTAATAATATTAGTTGTCAATAAAAATAAGTAAATTGGCATTCCCAAGTCTTACTATAAACTAACTATGAAAAAACTACTCTCCCTACTTAGCATCTTTGCTATTGTTTTATCATGTTCTTCAGATGAAACCTCAACACCTGTTACCCCACCACCTGCTTCAATAGCTAAATATACTATTACATTATCTGCAGGAGAAGGAGGAACGGTATCTACCACAGGAGGAGAGTATGAATCAGGTCAAACAGTTAATGTAACTGCAACTCCTCAAGGAGAGTATGTGTTTGCCAGTTGGTCTGATGGCAATACAGATGCTACAAGAACAATCACAGTTAGCTCAAACTCTACACTAACAGCAAACTTTGAGAAAAGGAAGTATCCACTTACGCTAAACTTTGAAGGAGAGGGAGACGTATTAGAAGAAATACTTAGCTCTGGAAGAAGCACTGACTATGATTCAGGTACTAAAGTCAAACTTACTGCTTTACCCTCACAAGGCTGGGAGTTTGTTGAAAATAATGGATGGGATTTTATAGGTTGGACAGGTGATATACAATCTTCAGATTCAATTATAACAGTAAATATAAATGAAGGCATAACTATCACTGCTGTATTTGAGCAAAAGCCTTTTCCATATTCAATCAATTGGGATAATCTAATTGAAAATGTAGAAGGGACCTCAAAAATTGTATATGACAAAACACTTGAGACCATTGAAAGAAATAAAACCATTGATGGGTACAATAATGTGCCATATAAAGTATACAGAGGACCTAATTTAGATGACAAGCATTATGTGAATTTTGATCTTTGGTTAGATGATCTTTTTGGACTTTATGCAAAAGCATTAAAACCAGACAGTCAAACATTTATAATGTTCCCTTATGAAGACCTTGAATGGGCAGTTGATCTTCTTTCCTCTGAAGAAGTAAATCAGCCGGGCTATGAAACTGTTATGCGTAATGCCAATCAAAATGAAAACCAAGGGGTTCGTCAAAATATGGTACCCAATCAACCTGCTGGTCGCGCAGATGGAATTTGGGTACTACCTGCAACTTTAGGACCAGTGGTAGGCGCTTACGAGAGCTGGGAGCAGCACGAGGAGTCTACTCTTAATCACGAATATGGACATCAAGCACAGTCAACTCAATGGAAAGAACCTGATATGTCGGCACCAGGGGGAGGGATGAATGCACCTTGCTTTTTAATAGAGGGTATTGTAACCATACCTGAATTAGTATTAATCTTTGATACTTCAGATAAGTTTGAACAAAGTATTAAAGGTAGAATTAGGGGTGCTTATACCTCAGATCCAACCACCTTAGACGAACTTGGTAATTTTACTGGATACGCACCATTTAATGAAGAGGTCACAATAGATTTTGCAATAAATTACCTTCAAGGCTCTTTAAGAGCCAATAATCCAAATTGCAATCAAGGACTTTATTATGGCTTATCCTACTCAATGGGTTATTTAGCGACAGAGGCTTTAGTGGCTATAGGTGGGGTAGAGTCTCCAATGGCTCTTTTTAGACTTATGGGGAATAAGAAGATGACTTGGGAACAGGCTTTTGAAGATATTTATAGAATTCCCTGGAGTGAGGCTGCTCCAATACTTGCAGAATATATATATATCAGATGGAATAATTAACAATAATTAATGATTAAATTTTTAGCTTAAAAAACCCTGCAATTCAGAGAGTTTTTAATTAAATGATAGGCACAACAACTTACACAAAAAACTAGAGCCCATGATATGGAATAAAGGGGGTTGCAACAGCTATTATCTGATTGATGGAAAAGGAAAAAATACCTCAATATGGCCAGGTTCGACTATGAGTTACAGAAAGCTTACAAGAAAAACAAGCTTAAATGATTTTAAAATCTCAAAAATAAAAAGCTAAAATTAAATTGAAAAAATTATTTAAAAAATAGTTTATAAATGATCTCATTTCTTTTTCTTTTGGCAAGGAGAAATTTCTTTTCCCATTCACGAACTTCGAGATCCTCATATTTTTTATGATGAATTAACAAAAAACAACTACCTTTTGTATTCAAAAGCAGAAGAACAAGCTGTTGGCATAGTACTAATAAAAAAGAAACTAAATTAGGTATGAATACACCAGAAACATTTGATTTTAAATTTTATGAGTGGGAAGAAAAACTAAAAGACAAACCTTTTTTAAAACAACCTTTCGGTGATGTCTGGGAGGTATATACTTGGGGAGAAGTTGGTCAGTATGCTAGAAAACTAGCTACAGGATTAAAATCCTTGGGGCTACGAGAAAATGCTCATATTGGCTTGGTTTCGAAAAATTGTAGGGAGTGGATTATTGCTGATTTAGCTATTATGATGGCTGGTTATATCAGTGTACCTTTCTTTCCGAACCTAACATCAAAAGAGATCAACACTTTGCTTACTTTTGGTGATGTGGATCTACTAATTGCTGGTAAAGTTGAAGATTGGGAAGAGCAAAAACAAGGTGTTCCAGAAGGTATTCCCATAATTGCATTTCCAAATTATAGTGGACATTCGAAAATTACCGAAGGGCATCAATGGTTCGACTTCATCAATCAATTCGAACCTTTACAGACTCCTCACGTGCCAAAATTGAGCGATGTATGGACCATTATATTCACTTCTGGAACTACAGGAAATCCAAAAGGAGTGGTATTGGACTACCTAGCAAATTCTAGAACTGAGTTAATTACTTTAAAGTCAAACGAACTTCAAATAGATTTTAACGGAAACAACTCTTTCTTTTCATATTTACCATTAAATCATATTGCAGAACGCGTTGTAGTTGAATTTACTGCATTCCGTTTTGGTGGAACCATGTCCTTTGCTGAAAGCATGGATACATTTGCCAAAAACTTACAAGACACTCAACCAACAGTGTTTTTTGCAGTACCTCGAATTTGGACTAAATTTCAAATGGGAATTTTATCAAAAGTCCCTCAAGAAAAACTTACAAAGCTTCTCAAAATACCTGTACTTTCATGGGTTTTGAAAAATAAATTCAAAAAGACGTTAGGACTGAGCAAAGCCAGAGCGATCGTTTCGGGAGCTGCTCCCTTACAAGAATCTTTGCGAGCTTGGTATCGTAAGATTGGAATCTTAATTACTAATGGATATGGAATGACGGAAAACTGTGCAATTACCACCCACCTTGAACCCTATATGATGGGTAAAGCAGGGTCTGTAGGAATCGCTCAACCAGAAGTAGAATTAAAAATTGATTCTGAAACTTCCGAAATTTTAATGCGTGGTCCTTTTGTAATGAAAGAATATTATAAGCAACCCGAATTGACCGCAGAAGTAATAAAAGACGGATGGCTACATACGGGTGATCAAGGTCATTTGGATGAAGAAGGATTCTTATTCATTACCGGCCGAGTTAAAGACATCTTCAAAACTTCTAAAGGTAAATATATAGAGCCTTTAGTTTTAGAAAGCTATTTTGCAGATATCATTGATTTTGAACAAATTTGTGTTGCTGGCTTAGGGCTTCCTCAGCCTATTTTATTAGCTGTATTATCTGAAGTTGGACTCGCAAAACCTCAAGAAGAAATCAAAGCCTATTTGAAGGGTTTTCTGGAAAAAGTCAATTCACAATTAGCTGGATACAAAAAAATATCAACCATAATTATTGTTAAAGATACGTGGACTGTCGAGAATCGTTTAACAACACCCACTTTAAAAATTAAACGAAACAATGTAGATAAGATGTATGAAGGAAATTATTCGAACTGGCATCAAGATGAGGCTAATGTAATCTTCGAAGGGTAATCCATGTTTAAAATAAAGGAATACGAAAATTATATTGACGACGTCATTCAGGAATCTATGTTTGAACCTATTAAAGAGCTAATCTTAGGGGAAACAGGATATGCCTTCAACGGAAAAGTACGCTTGTACTTCGAGATTCAAAAACCAAAGACAGAAATAAAATCAACTATTTTGTTAATCAGTCGTAATGCAAATACATTACTTTTTTGGCCACAAGAATTTATCCAAGCATTTTTAGATAACGGGTACCAAGTAATTCGGTTTGACCATCGGGGTATTGGATGTTCTGACAGAATGTTAGATTGGACAAAAAAGAGCGGCTATACCCTAGAAGATATGGCGCATGATGCTAAGGCTGTTTTGGATTGTTTAAAAATAGAAAAAGCCCATATCATCGGAGCTTCAATGGGTGGGATGATTGCGCAACGTTTTGCTTACTTGTTTCCCGAAGTAACGCAATCCCTATGCTCTATAATGTCCTCAGGATATTTTTACGACCCCGAGTTGGTTGCTGTCAACAAGTCAATGGAAAGACGTTTTAGGGCGGTTATGTTAGGATTTGTTGGTGCTAAAAATAATCTAAGAAAACAACTTAAAATCCATCTGGCCGTCAGAAATCTATGGGTGGGGAAAGGAGCATATGCATTAAATGTAAAAAAACATTTGAACGAAATTTTTTATGAAATAAAGTTTAGAAAAGGATACTATCGAAAAAGTTTTGAGCAACATGTCGCCGCTATTAAAAAATCAGGATCATTCCTTGAAAAATTAAAATCAATCACTACGCCATCACTAGTAATTCACGGGGATTCAGATGTTTTAATTGATATAAAACATGCAAAAAAATACGTAACTTGCTTAAAAAATGTAAAATCTTATTATCTTTCAGGTATGGGACATGATCTCCCAAACAATTTTATTAACCCCATTTCTGCCAGAGTTCTTGATTTTATTGATGATTCCAGTAATTAATATTAATTTAAAAAACCAATTATGAAAAAAAGTAAACTAACTACTACATTAACGCTCATTGGGCTGTTTTGTGTAAATCTGATTTTCGCACAAACCACCGTTAGTGGATCTGTGAGTGATTCAGACTCTAATGAACCCATACCAGGGGTGAACATAATCGTTCAAGGCACCACCGACGGAACCAATTCCGACTTTGATGGTAACTTCAGTTTTAGTACAACTCAATCATTTCCTTTTACCGTTGAAGTTAGTTCTATTGGATTTGGATCAAAATCCATCCAAGTTACTTCTGCTGATCAAGTTTTAAATATATCATTAGATGCAGGAGAAAATTTAGATGAGATTATTGTATCAGCTTCGCGAAGACCACAGAAAATTCAAGAAGCACCTGCTTCTGTTAGTGTCATATCTGCAAAGGATATCGAAAATTCTGCTGTAGCTGTTGATCCAGTTCGACTTTTAATGAATGTACCTGGAGTTCAAATCCAGCAACAGTCTGCAAACACAATTAATATTGAAATGAGATCTGGAGCAGGAATATTTGGATCTTCTACTTTTCCGATGTTAGATTATAGATTCTTGTCTACACCAGCAGCTGGAACTTTCTTTACACAACAATCCGGACTATCTAATATTGATCTTGCTAAGATTGAAGTTGTTCGTGGAGCTGCTTCTGCATTATACGGACCAAATGTTGTCTCTGGAGTTGTACACTTCATGTCTAAGAATCCAATTGACTATCCTGGAACAACAGTTGAACTTATTGGAGGAACAATGAAAACAATGGGTGCAGCATTTAGACATGCTTATGCTTCTGATGATAAAAAGTTTGGATACAAAATAAATGGTAAATATTCAGAGGGAGATGATTTCGAATTAGATGGAACCGAAATAAAACCATCTACGGGAGAAAATTACATTCAAACTTTAGCTACAACGATATATCAGCCTAAAGTTGCTCCTGGAGGTTATTTAGATGCAACAGGTAATGATGGTATTGTTCAATCAATGTCTAAGCTAGATGATAATAACGATGGCAACCCATTGGCGACTAAATATAAGAACATATCTGTTAATGCACATTTAGAATTTCGCCCTAGTGAGAAAACAAATGCTTTCTTATCTGGTGGATATGCTAAAGGAGGAGCTTTATTTTTTAATTCACAAGGTGCAGGTTACCAAAACGGACAAGATTATTGGGCACAAGCTCGGGTTCAATCTGGTGGATTATTTGCTCAAGTATTTTATAATTATAATGATGGTGGAGATAAAAACAACCCTACCTTTTTATATAACTCTGGGTTCCGTCAAATAGCGCAAAGAAATTCTTTAGACGCCCAGGTTCAATATAACTTTGATGTTCCTGCTTTTCTAGATACTAACTTCACATTTGGTCTTGATCACAGAAACATACAAGGAAACTCTGACAATACATTATATGGTCGTAATGATGGTGATGATGATTACATTATCACTGGGGTTTATGGGCAAGGTACTTCTAAGCTTAGTGAAAAATTAGATCTAACATATGCTGTACGTTATGATACTTTTAATCTTCTTGATGAAGATGGAATCTCTCCTAGAATTGCATTAGTTTATAAAGCAAATGATAAGAATACTTTTAGAGTAACTTACAACAGCTCTACTGCTGCGTCAACTGCTCTTCAAAATTTTATTGATTTTCCTGTAAACACTATTATCCCTGGAGTATATGATGTTTGGTTGTCTGGAGAAGTAAATCCTCAGACATTTGCTCCGGGTGCACCAATTGCATTACCTGCTTTTGGAGGAGCTACAATTCCTCAAGGCTCTACCACAGTTCCTAATGCTTATTTATATGGTGCTATACTTTCAAATCCTCTAACTATTGCTGGAACTCAAGCTGCATACTCTACTAATCCTTTGTTAGCTGGATTGAGAGGCTTAGAAGGTGCTTTAAACCCTATACTTGGGGCTATTGGATCACCTGCATTAGATTTCTCAAGCATTTTAATAGCAACCATGCTAGGAACAACTCCTACTGGATCTTTTGGTACATTAACGCCTTATAATTTACAAGACGGAACTCCAATGAGTGGAACTCCAGTTGGTGCAGGTTCTTCAAAATTAGCTACTATAAATTCTTTTGAAGTTGGATATAATGGAATTATTGGTGATAAGCTTAAAGTAATGGTTGATTTTTATACTTATGAAGTAAAAGGAGCAGCACAATTTACTGCAATAGGACCAACATTTAAACTTTCTGGATTTGATAATACTGCTGCTACTGCATTTGCTGGTGATGTTGGTGCCCAAGTTGGTGCTAATTCTTTAGCCGCTGTTTCTGGCGCTTTAACTACTGCATATGAAGCTGTTGCTGTTGCGAATGGATTTCCGGCTAATGCACTTTACGGTGGTAATGCAGCATTGGGACTCCCTCCTTTAGCTGGTACAATTGCCCAAGTTGCAGGAGGCTTAGGAGCTTTAGCTGCCGGTTCACTGGCTCTTGGAGCAGGTAATGATGGGTTTATAGGAGCAGCTGGAGCATTATTTCCGGTTTTTGGAACTATTGAATCTGAAAGTGTTCCTCAAGGTGATGGAGTAACGCACGTTCCGTTTGGATATAGAAAATTCGAAAATGCTGTAAGAAGTCACTACGGAATAGATGTAGGGTTTGAATATTTCTTAAATAACAACTTCACTCTGTGGGCTAATGGATCCTACCTGAGTCAAACTGAATGGACTCCAGGTGAAAGTGATGATGATGGTTTACCTTTTGCAACCAAATTAAATACACCTCAATTCAAATATAGAGCAGGTATCATGTGGAATAAAGACTACAGGTATGCAAGTATCAGTTTCCAACATGATGATGCCTTTGAATCAAATCAAGGTGACTTCGGTGGAACAGCTGATGAAAAAAACCTAATTGATGCAAACTATGGTATTTATTTAACTGATAAGTTGAAGTTTGATATTACCGCTTCAAACTTATTCGACCAAAAGTACAGAGCATTCCCTAACATGCCTGTGATAGGAAGAAGAATAATTGGTAAATTGACATTTGATTTATAATAATTAGCACTAGTATGATAGACAAAAAAGCATTCATTACTGGTGCTGCTAAAGGATTAGGAAGAGCAACTGCGGTTGCTCTTTCGGCCTCTGGCTATAAAACTATTTTGACCGATATTGATCCAGTGACTCTTGCTGAGACAAAAAAAATTATTGAAGATGCGGGTGGAAGTGCAAGTACCTACCTCCTAGACGTGTCTGATAAAAAACAAATCGAGTCTGTCTTAATACAAGCTATTAAAGACGAAAAAAAAATTGATGCTTTTATTAACAATGCTGGAATTGGAGGCGTAATGGCTCCGTTTCACGAAATGAAAGATGAAGATTGGGATAACGTAATAGCCGTGAATTTAAGTAGCGTTTTTTACTGCCTTAAATACCAACTTAAAATATTACTTGATCAAGGTGGAGGAAATATTGTAAATGTTGCTTCTCTTGCAGGCAAGAAAGGTGTACCCTTAGGATGCCATTATTCAGCTTCAAAACATGGTGTTATTGGACTAACCAAAACAGCAGCTGTTGAATATGGATCTCGGAATATTCGAGTAAATGCTATATGCCCTTCTTTTATAGAAACAGACATAATAGAAGCAGTTCCAAAACCTTTATTAGAATTTGTTGCTAATTTTAGAGTACCCCTGAAAAGATTAGGAAGACCTGAAGAAGTTGCGAATGCTATTAAGTTTATGCTTTCGGATGATTCTTCTTATATGAATGGTCATTCACTTGTTTTGGATGGTGGAATGGACGCTGGATAAAAGCAGTATTAAAGTATACGCTTTAAAATTTAACAAACTATATATCTTTATACTCTTTCAAAATTTAGAAAGGGAGGGATTTTATATTTTAAAAATGACATAAAAACGGGTTTATTCCGTGTAGAATTATAATGTACGTATCTGATTTATTTAAGGGTAAAAAAGTCCTGGTTACAGGAGGACGAAGTGGAATTGGCTTTGGAATAGCTAAGGCATTTCTGAACCTTGGCGCTGAAGTAATTATCGCTTCAAGAAAAGAAGAACCTTTACTCGCAGCTGCTGAAGAACTGCAAGCCTTTGGACCTTGCTATGCAAAAGTTTGTGATATTAGAGAGCCTGATGCGATTAAAGAATTAGGCGAAATGATTCAAGAAACCATAGGTGGATTGGATATTCTAATCAATAATGCCGGTGGACAATTTCCAGCACCTTCAAATGTAATTGCACAAAAAGGTTGGGCTGCTGTTATTAACAACAACCTAAACGGAACTTTCTATATGAGTCAGCACATAGCCAACACCTTTTTTATTCCGCAAAAAAGTGGAACAATCATAAACATTACTGCCAACGTAATGCGGGGATTTCCTGGGATGGCTCACACTGGAGCTGCACGAGCTGGAGTTGAAAATTTAACAAAAAGCCTAGGTCAAGAATGGGCAGCGCACAACATTCGAGTAAATGCTGTTGCACCAGGAACTATAGCTACTTCTGGCTTAGAAAATTACCCTGAGCAAATGCAGGCATTTCTTAAAGAAAGTGAAAAAAAGAATTTAATGAAACGTTTTGGAACAATACAAGATGTTTCTAATGCCGTATTATTTTTATCCAGTCCTTTAGCAAGTTATATTAGCGGAGTTACCCTACCTGTTGACGGTTTAGAACACTTGGCTGGAGATCGTATGGAGTTGTATAATACCATAATGTCTTTCATGAAATAAAAAATTAATTATGAAACGTATTCTTAAACTAGTTGGTGCCATAATTTTAGTAGGTATACTCTACTTATGCCTCTATCCTATTGATTTAGAGCCTATAGCCCGAACCTCTCCAACTTACCCTGGAATGGAAGGAGAATTTAAAGTTAATAACAAACTCACCGGAATAGATTTTATAGAAGTAGATGGTATTGGTCCCGAATCAATAGCTCAAGACAGTCTGGGGAACTTTTACAGTGGGCTTGAAAATGGAGACATTATAAAATTTGACTCGCTTTTATCAAATAAAGAGATTGTTGGCAATACAGGTGGAAGACCACTAGGAATGAAGTTTGCTCCAAACGGAATGTTAGTCATCGCGGACCAAGTTAAGGGATTAGTTGCATTAGACAGCTTAGGTGTAGTCCAAACATTATTAAATGAAATTGATGGCACGCCTATTTTATTTGCAGATGATCTTGCGATTTCTAAAGAGGGAGTTATTTATTTTTCTGATGCCACCCAAAGAAACCCTATTGAGGTAGAAAATGAATTTTGGGAACAACGGGCAACCGGAAGAGTTATATCTTATGATTTAAATACAAAGAAGACATCTGTTGTCTTAGAAAATCTCTTTTTTGCAAATGGTGTTGCACTTGATTCAAATGAAGAATACATTCTAATCAATGAAACGTTTGGGATACAAATAAAAAAACATTGGATTAAAGGAGATAAAAAAGGAACAACAGAACTTTTTATTAATAGTCTGCCTGGATATCCTGATAATATAACTTTTTTGAACGGCATCTTTTGGATTGCTGTACCCAGTCAAAGAGCAATAGCAGTAGAACCGCTAACAGAATTTCCTTTTGTAAGGTCTATGCTCTTACGCTTACCAAGATCAGTTATTGAAGGAGCAGTTCCAGAACCATATTCTATGGTATTGGGATTTGATCTCGATGGAAAATTAAAATATAATTTACAAGACCCTGAAGGAGGATTCGATTACATAACCAGTGTGCTTCAGGTAAATAATAAACTCTATTTAGGAAGCCTGAAAGAAACTGGAATAGGAATTTACACATTAAAAGAAAAAACAAATGATTAGTTTAGAAGGACAAGTAGCCATCATTACTGGTGGAGCCCAAGGAATTGGAGAAGGAATATGTAAAGTGTTTTGTGATGCAGGAGCTACAGTAGCTTTATGGGACGTAAGAGATTCAGGAGCTGAAACAGCAGCTAAGTTAAAAGCTGATGGCGGTAAAATCTTCTTCCAAAAAGTTGATATTACTAACAGAGAAGCAGTCGATGGTGCAGTTGCACAAATTATATCAGAACATAGTAAGATCGATATTTTGATCAATAACGCAGGAATTGTTCGTGACAAGTCATTCCTCAAAATGACGCAAGAAGAATGGGATGCCGTAATCAATGTGAATTTAAGTTCATTATTTACAACAACACAAGCTGTTCTTCCTCACATGCGTGAAGCTCGTTATGGAAGAATTATATCAGCCTCATCAATTAATGGATTTGCTGGAGCATTTGGACAAACCAACTATTCAGCTTCTAAGGCTGGAGTAGCAGGGTTTACAAGAGCACTATGCCGAGAAGTTGGTCGGTATGGAATAACAGCAAATGCTGTAGCTCCTGGGTTTATTGAAACAGAAATGACTTCAGGAATGCCTGATGAGGTAATTAAAGCAGGGATTGCTATGATACCCGTTTCTAGAATAGGAACAGCCGAAGATATGGGGTATGCTTACCTCTATTTGGCTTCTAAACAAGCAGGATTTATAAATGGAATAACCCTTCATGCTAATGGTGGCGCAATGCCAATGTAATTATGAGTATAAAAAAATTATTTGATTTAAAAGGAAAAGTAGCAGTAGTTACAGGATCCAGTAAAGGGATTGGAAAAGCAATTGCAGAAGGACTTGCCGAATATGGAGCTAAAGTAATTGTAAGCAGTCGCTCTCAAGATAGCGTAGATGAAGTAGCTTCAGAGTTTAAAGCTAAAGGCTATGAAGCAACAGGAATTGCTTGTCATGTTGGAGATGAAGAGCAACGAAAAGCTTTAATTGAAAAAACAGTTACCCTATATGGAGGCATAGACATTCTAGTCAACAACGCAGCTACAAACCCAGTTTTTTCTCCTTTAGAAGGAATTGAAGACAATGTATTTGATAAAATTATGGATGTAAATGTAAAAGCTTGCTTTTCATTTGCTAAACTCTGTTTTCCTTATATGAAAGAAAAAAAGAATGGAAGCATCATCAATATTGCTTCTGTTGAGGGTTTAAAACCAAGCTTAGGTCTCGGACTTTATGGGGTTAGTAAATCTGCTTTGATTATGCTAACAAAATCTCAAGCCAGTGAATGGGGGAAGTATGGGATTCGTTCCAATGCAATTTGCCCCGGTTTAATCAAAACCAAATTCAGTAAAGCCTTATGGAGTAACGAACATTTAATGAAACAAGTCGAAAATCATCTTCCCCTTCAAAGAGCAGCAGATCCTACAGAAATAGCAGGACTTGCACTTTATTTAGCGTCAGAAGCATCATCGTATACAACAGGTGCTGTTATGAATGCAGATGGAGGACATATGCTAACTTAAACCACAAAAATGGAACAACCAACCAATACAGCCTACGCAACCCGTTTAACCAACATAAGTGAACTAAACGATTACGTAGGAAAAGAACTAGGGCTTACCGAATGGATGCCTATGACTCAGCAAAGAATCAATACGTTTGCAGATGCTACAGAAGACTTTCAATGGATACATATCGATGCAGAACGTAGTGCAACCTTTTCTCCTTACAAAAAAACAGTTGCGCATGGATTTCTTGTACTCTCTATGGCTTCCAAAATAAGCTACGACACTTTTTCAATTGAAAATGTTGCGATGGGCGTTAACTATGGATTGGATAAGGTTCGGTTTCCAAATGCAACCAAATCAGGGAGCTTTTTTCGTGGACGTGTATCGTTAATTGAATGTGTTGAGATTCCTGGTGGAGCTAAATATAAAATGGGAATTGTTTTTGAATTAAAGGGAGAAGAAAAACCAGCTTGTGTTGCTGAATTTATAGCAATAGCATACGCTGGACCTGGTAAAAAAGATCAAGAAGCAATTAAAGAAGCAACTCAAAAACCAAAAGCTTCAGATACTGTTTTGTTAGAAAAAAAACAAGACCATGTGGCTGTAGTTACTCTAAATAGACCAGATCGTTACAACGCCGTAACTCATGAGCTAGTTACCCGACTCAATGAAGTAATTGGTGAGATTCGTAACGACAAGGAAATTCGTGCTGTTGTGATAACAGGAGCTGGAAAAGGATTTTGCGCAGGAGCAGACATGGATACTTTTGGGATTTCAACACCAGAAGATTCTCGAGAATATATTACTACTGTTTATCAAGGGTTGTTACGAAATTTTCAAACCTTAAAAAAACCAATAATTGGTGCTGTAAACGGAACTGCAGCTGGAGTTGGAGCTTCTATTGCTTTGGCTTGTGATCTTCGAGTTATGACTCCTAAGAGTGGAATTCTATATGCTTTTGTCAATATTGGTTTAGGACCCGATGGTGGAGCCAGCTGGTTATTAACACGTCAAGTTGGTTATTCAAAAGCATTTGAAATAGCCGCTGAAGGTAAAAAAATAAAAGCGGAAGAATGTTTGGAACTTGGATTAACAAATAAAATTGTTGAAGAGGGTGAACTTTTAGAATCAGCAATTGAATGGGCCAAAACTTTAGCCGCTAAAGCTACTATTGCAATAGGTATAACAAAAGAAGATCTAGTTCATGCAATGGACAATAGTCTTAATGATTCAATTGCCTACGAAGCTGAAAAACAAATTGCAGCTTTCGAAAGCTATGATTTAGTAGAAGGTGTAGCGGCATTTGTAGAAAAAAGGAAAGCCAATTTTATAGGTAAATAAAAAGCAATAAAATTTAAAACATATTTTAAAAAAACACAACGGTATGGAAACGACGACAAAGAGTGATCTGAAAGAATTTAGATCAGAAACGAAAAGATGGTTGGAAGAAAATTGTCCCACAAGCATGAGAACCCCTCCTAAAGAATTTGCTGATTTATACTGGGGTGGACGTAATTCAACTTTTTCTAGTGAAGACCAGAAAAATTGGTTTACTAAAATGCTCGAAAAAAAATGGATTGTTCCTTATTGGGATACACAATATGGTGGTGGTGGTTTAAGTCCTGAAGAAAATAATATTCTAACACAAGAAATGATTCGAATTGGATGTAGAAAACCTCTATTTAGTTTTGGAATTTCTATGTTAGGCCCTGCTTTACACCAGTTTGCCAATAAAGAACAAAAAATGAGGTTCTTGCCTGATATTACGTCTGGAAAAACATGGTGGTGTCAAGGATATAGTGAGCCAAACGCAGGAAGTGATTTAGCAGGTTTGCAAACAAAAGCTGAAGATAAAGGCGATCATTATCTAGTAAGTGGTTCAAAAGTATGGACATCATATGCAGACAAAGCAGATTGGATTTTTTGTTTAGTTCGTACCGATTTTGAAGCTACTAAACACAACGGAATTAGTTTTCTTCTTATAGACATGAAGTCTGCAGGAGTAAGTACTCGTCCAATTAAATTAATCAGCGGAAAGTCGCCTTTCTGTGAAACATTTTTTGACGGAGTGAAGGTGCCTAAAGAAAATTTGATTGGAACATTAAACGACGGATGGACCATTGCAAAATATCTTTTAACCCACGAAAGACAGATGATTGGTGGTGTTGGTGAAACTGATGTTCGAAAAGCCGTCCATGAGATTGCACTAGAAAACATGCCCTCTAGAGATGGGATTTTAAGTGATTCTATCTTAAGATCTGAAATAGCAGAGATAGAGATGAATGATGCTGTTTTTGAGATGACCATTCAACGAATTACGGATGAGGCAAAAACAGGAGTTAATGCTGGGGCCTTGTCTTCCTTTTTCAAATATTATGGAACAGAACAAAACGTAGCTCGGATGGAGTTAATTTCGTCCATAACTGGAACAAATGGGCTTTTATGGGAAAGTGACAATAAAGACGCGGTTTCCGTAGTTCGAACATTTTGTAGATCTAAAGGAAATACAATTGAAGGAGGCACCTCTGAAGTTCAGCTGGGAATTATTTCGAAAAGAATCTTAAACTTACCCTCTTAAAAAAAATCAATGGCACTTATTATAACAGAAGAACAAAAATTACTTAGAGATTCTGCAACCGAATTTTTAGCAATGAATGCTCCAATAGAGCAGTTTAGAGAATTACGTGATGATAATTACAGAGCTTTTGATGAAGGTTTATGGACTAAACTAGTTGAAATGGGCTGGACAGCACTGACCATTCCCGAAGAATTTGATGGTCTTGAATTTGGATATACTGGACTTGGACAGGTTTTAGAAGAAATGGGTAAAAACTTAACTAAAGCTCCTCTATTCTCTTCCATAGTTTTGGGAGCAACTACTCTTACAGAGTCTAGTAATCAGGAACTAAAAGCGGCGTGGCTTACTCATCTAATGGATGGGACTAAACGTTTTGCTTTCGCTCTAGATGAACAAACGTACTTTGATCCTACTTCGATTGCAACAACTGCTAAGAAGGCGAATAATCAATATACCCTATCAGGTAAAAAAACAATGATAATTGATGGAGCATCTGCAGATGCGTTTGTTGTTGTTGCCAAAACAGAGGATAACGAAATTAATTTATTTCTAGTTGAAGCAAAAACAGCTGGGATTTCTATTAGTACAGATGTTTTACTCGATGCAGGGACTTATGCTTCAGTAACTTTTGACCAGGTAAAAGTAAGCGAAGCTAATCGTATCAGTACTGCAGGCCAAGGGTCTAATCTGTTAAATCAAATATTAAATACAGCATGTATATGCCTTTCAGCCGAAATGCTTGGAATGGTTTCTGAAGTTTTTGATCAAACAATAGCCTATTTAAAAGAACGGGAACAGTTTGGAAAACGAATTGGGACTTATCAAGCCTTACAACACAGAGCAGCCATAATGTTTTCTGAAATAGAATTGTGCAAGAGTGTAGTAATAAAAGGATTACAAGCTATAGATGAAAAATCAGAAGATTTAGATCAACTAGCCAGTTTAGCCAAAGCGAAATTGGGTAAAACCATTAAATTAGTTACTAATGAGGCCATGCAAATGCATGGAGGTATTGGTGTAACTGATGATGTTAATATTGGTTTTTATTTTAAAAGAGCACGTGTATTACAACGTTTATTTGGAGATTATTCCTACCATCTTGATCGATACGCACGTTTGAACAAGTATTAGTTCAGTACTCAATAAATTTAACCGGCTTTATGTCGGTTTTTTTTATGATTTATTTGAATTAAAATAAAAACTTTATATTTGTATGTGATTAATCACTTATGAATCGTAAACAACTTATACTTGAAACCTCTTTGGAGTTATTTGCAGAAAACGGGGTTGTTGGCACCACTACTAAATCAATTGCAAATGAAGCTGGTGTATCAGAGGGGCTTCTATTTAGACATTACCAAAGTAAAGAAGGTTTAGTCAAAGCCTTAAAAAAGCTTGCAGCTGACAAAGTTAGAATATTAGCTCAAGAAATAATTGATTTAACTCAACCTAAAGATGTTTTACGACTGACTATTCTGAGTTTAACAAAAATACCCTTTAAAGATTACGCTTTATGGAAGTTAATTCTTGGAATAAAATTTCAAAGTGAATTAGCAGACGAGAGTTTTGCAGATGTTATAGAAGATAAAGTCACAAAAGCATTTAAAGGCTTAAGGTTTGCTCATGCTGAAATGGAAGCTGAACTACTCCTGAACAGTTTAAACGGAATGCTCCTTGCAATGTTATTAAATAAACAATACAAGATTGAACCTTTACTTAATTTGATGCTTAAAAAATACCAGCTGAATAAACGTAATTTAAATTAGAAACATTTTAATGTTTTAAAATTATAAAAGAGGGTTTTATCTTTATTTAATTCCCGGTTGCTTGAGGGTAAAGTTTTCTTCGGACTTAGCTTTATCTACCATTTGCTTAACCTCGTTTAACAATACTTTTGAATTATAGATTACACCGTCGCTTATAGTATACTTAACTCCCCCTACACGAACTACTTCGTTATCTTCGGTTAATTTAATTGCTCCTGTTCCATATAAAACTTTAAGATTTTCAAGTGGATTTGCGTCCACCAAAATCATGTCAGCAAGTTTCCCTACTTCAATAGAACCTATTAAGTCATCCATCTTTAGGGCTTCTGCACCGTTCAGTGTTGCGGAGCGAATAACTTCGAGCGGGTGAAAACCTGCCTCACGAAGCAATTCCAATTCTCTTATATAGGCAAAACCGTAAAGCTGAAAGATAAATCCAGAATCTGATCCTGTGGTTACACGACCACCTCTGTTTTTATATTCATTAACAAAGGTCATCCATAAATTATAATTCTTTTTCCAAGAAACCTCCTGTTCTGTTCCCCAAAAATGCCAGTATGATCCGTGTGAAATTTTACTAGGTTGGTAAAAACGCCATAGGCTTGGCAGGGTATAATCTTCATGCCATTCAGCTCTTCTAGAACGATGTAAATCACGACTTGCTTCATAAATATTGAAAGTCGGGTCTAGAGTGAAATCAAGAGCTAACAATTCTTCCATTACTAGATTCCAGTGATCAGAATATGGTTTTGCTGCTTGTTCCCATAATTTACCTGCTTGTTCAAAACGATGTTGTTCGTTTTGATAGTTATAGTCCAAAGGATAATTTTGAACAGTACGGTCTTCAAAAAGAGCTTCGGGTAATCCGTACCAGTGCTCCATAGAGGTTAATCCTGCTCTTGCAGAATGCAAAACATTCCAACGGGCAACACTTAATTGTGCATGGTGACAAGCAGATCCTAAACCTAATTTATTATTTTCGTCAAGAGCGGCTTCCATAATTTCAGGAGCTGCTCCAAAAAATTTAATTCCGTCTGAACCCGCTTTTGCGTTTTGACGCACCCACTCTCTTGCTTGATCTTGAGTTACAATTGGAGTTTTAGAGCCAGATCCAAAACCTGTATACTGAACAATACGAGGAGCTATTATTTCATTTTTAGCACTTTTTCTCTTCAGATCTAAAGTCCAATCTCTACTCCTACCACTGGGCTCTCGAACCGTAGTAACTCCATGAGCTAGCCAAAGTTTAAAAACATAATCCCAATCGGCACCTTGAGAAGTACCTCCAATATGACCATGCATATCTATAAACCCTGGAAGTAAATACATCCCATGAGCATCAATTTCTTTTCCACCTTCATCTAATTTAGGTCTCCTATTTTCGTTTATCTCAACTCCAGGATACCCCACTACCCTAACTTGGGTTATTACATTCTGCTTAACAACAACATCAACAGGACCAATAGGTGGTGCTCCATTTCCATTAATTAGGGTTACCCCTCTTATAATCAATTGATCGAAAGGACCCTCGGCACTTAATTCTTGTGCTATAATTGGCTGAAAAATCAACATAGACACAAAAGCTAGTATAAAAGAAAAGGAAATTTTCATTGTAGGAGATTTTAATTGTACTCTAAATTTATGTATATTTTATAAATAATATGCGTTTTTGTGATTCATAAGTTATTGGCATGATTTATGAACAGTATATTTTGTATATTTACATTATGAATTATAGGCTATTATTCACGTTTTTAATTTTAATTAATTTTTATACTCACGAGGGTTTCAGCCAGGACATACAAGCACCTATACTTTCATCATTTACCGTCTCACCAAGTTCCGTTGATATTAGCTCGGGTCTGGTAACTGTAACTGTAAGTATTAGAGCTACAGACACTTCGGGTGTTGTTACCCCAACAGGAGGAGGTCCATACATATACAGCCCCGATATAGCCGGAGAAATGATTCAGTCAAGCAGTTGGCAATTAGTTAGCGGTAATCAATATGATGGCTATTATGAAGCTCAGATTGGAATTGATCCAACAAAAGTGCCATCAGGAAATTATACTATAGATGAATATCGTAACAAATTTTATGATTCTAATAATTTTGTTGCCGTTGGTATAAACAATATACCTATTTCTGTGGTGAATAGTTCAACTAATGAATTTGATCCACCTATACTTTCATCATTTACCGTCTCACCAAGTTCCGTTGATATTAGCTCGGGTCTGGTAACTGTAACTGTAAGTATTAGAGCTACAGACACTTCGGGTGTTGTTACCCCAACAGGAGGAGGTCCATACATATACAGCCCCGATATAGCCGGAGAAATGATTCAGTCAAGCAGTTGGCAATTAGTTAGCGGTAATCAATATGATGGCTATTATGAAGCTCAGATTGGAATTGATCCAACAAAAGTGCCATCAGGAAATTATACTATAGATGAATATCGTAATAAATTTTATGATTCTAATAATTTCGTTGCTGTTGGTATAAACAATATACCTATTTCTGTGGTGAATTATTCTGGTACCTCTAGCCCTTCTTTAGGAGATGGGAGCTCAGCAAGTCCATTTCAAATTGATTCCTTTTCAGACCTTTGGTGGATATCTCAAAATAGTAGTCGTTGGGCATATCATTATATTCAGACTGCCGAAATTGATGCATCCTCAAGTGTTAATCTAGATTCAGGTCAAGGATTTACACCCATAGGAAATACTAATACAAGCTTTACTGGAGTTTATGACGGAGCAGATTATTTTATAAATAACTTGACTATAAATAGGGTATATTCAAATAATATTGGTTTTTTTGGTGTTGTTGATGGAGGTATCATAAAAAATATTACTCTAGAGGATTCCAATATTAAAGGTTTAGTTCGAGTTGGAACATTAATCGGAGATTTTTTAAATGGTAGCTCCTCAAATAAATCTTTAAATAATCATGTACATGATGGGCAAGTAACAGGACAAACCACAGTAGGAGGACTTATAGGAAGAATTGGTTCAAATTCTATTTTAGAAACTTCATCTTTTGTCGGAACAGTTACTGCATATGTTTCAGATTTTAGTGGAGGTTCTAATCTTGAAAATACTGGCGGTATTTCAGGTAAAATGCAATCTGGCGCTATATTAAACCGAAGTTACTTTGAGGGCACTGTAACCGGAAAAGCAAATGTTGGTGGTCTTGTAGGAAGTACTTCTGGTTCTACAATTGATAATTCCTATAGCATCGGAAGTATTTATGCACTAACAGGATATGCTGGTGGAATTGTAGGTAGTTCAGCAACAAGTTCAAATGGTGATACAAGCAATAGATCTAAATGTTTCACTTCCTCAACTGTTTCAGGTACTACAAATAATATTGGTCCAATAGCAGGATCATCAGCTTCTTTCAATGGACAAAGTAACTTCTGGAATTCTAACGAATCCAATTTATCAAGTCAAGGGGGATCTATTGATTCTGGAAAAACTAATCAACAATTAAAATCTAAAGAAACATTTACTAATGCGAACTGGGATTTTAACGATAATTGGATTATCACTGGAAATCTAAATAATGGTTATCCAGCTTTAGTTTCTAATAATGACATAGGATTAGTCAGCTTTAGTTATAATGAACAATCCGTATCTGGTTCTATCACGTTTAAATGGCCTTTATATGGAGATAGTTCAGCAAGTTCTGCACTTCAGGCATCAGATTTGAGTGTTTCAATTTATGACCCTGAGAATTCAGTAGCCCTGACTAATAGTACACCATTAACTTTTCAAGTTTCATCTGACAATAAAGCATTTTCATTTTCAGCATCATCAACAGGTAACTTTTCTGGTAATGAAGAATTTAGAATATCTCCTTCAGGATCTTCTTCAATTTATGACTATTCAGGAGGTAATTATGAAGATGATATATATTTAAGCTACTCTTTATCAAATGATAATTCACCTCCACAGCTTTTATCCTTCAGTAGTAATTATACTGATAATAAAGTTAATTTTGGTGATAATGTAATTATCACAGCTAACTTCAGTGAGTCGATGAGTTCAACTCCTAGTTTGATTTTAAGTACAAGTTCTCAAACTACATTAGAAATGACTCCATCTTCTTATGGTTTGGAAACTTTAAATCAATTTAATTCAACAAGTGGTTCTAGTGCAGGGGGAACTGATCAATGGCAATCATTTACAGTTAGTGAAACTGGAATCCTCTCCAAAGTAGCTTGGAGAATGGCAAATCCAGTTATTAATGGTGATCCACAACCAATTTCCTTAAAAGTTTATAGAGGTGAAGGAACATCTGGATCATTAGTTGCGTCAAGTCAAAACCTACAAACTCCTTCCTACAATAATTCCAGCGGTAATTATATAAGTGGTGAATACATCTATTTTAATTTATCTAGTTCGAACGTTACTGCCACTGCAAATGAAATCTTTACAATGAGACTAACTCTTACAGACGGAAACCAGAATGTTGGTTTTTTGAGTTTAAGCACTAATAATTCATACTCAGGTGGTCGTGGTAGTAATGATTCAAGTTGGGATTATTTATTTAAAACATTCATAAGTCCAACGTCAACAGGTACAAAAAATTGGTTTTATAATTGGACAGTTCCGTCTTCTACTAATACAATAGTCACAGCAACAGTATCAGGAACTGATTTATCAGGAAATATTTATTCTGGATCAGACAGTATAACTTTTTCGATCTCTCAAATTTCCTTGGCTAGTAATGGTGTGACTATTCAATGTGACTCCGCTAACGTGTCTGATACAACAATAATAAATGGAACAACTTATATTGTAGTTGATGAACAGTCTCTTAGATCAAGAGTAGCAAATGACGCAGATTTAACATGTGTTTGTACATCTAAGGTTACAGATATGAGTCAACTTCTTAAAGATAAATCTAATTTTAATCAAGATATTTCTCATTGGGACACATCAAATGTAACAACCATGCAGCAAATGTTTGAATCTGCATCAGCTTTTAATCAAGATATTGGGAGTTGGACTGTTTCTAATGTGACACTTATGAATGGAATGTTTAGTGGTGCAACAGCATTTAACCAAAATATAGCAAATTGGGATACTTCTGAAGTCACATTAATGAATAGTATGTTTCAAGGTGCCAATTCTTTTAATCAAGATATTGGAAGTTGGACCACCTCCTCTGTAACGAATATGGACAGTGTCTTTTCTGGTGCATCATCATTCAATCAAGATATTGGTAATTGGAATACTTCTAATGTAACTAACATGACAAAGATGTTTAGAGCAACCCCATTCAATCAAAATATTGGTAATTGGAATGTTTCAAATGTAACTACCATGGAAGATTTATTCCAATCAGCTGATAATTTTAATCAAGATATTAGTGGTTGGTATGTTTCTAATGTGACTAACATGGCCAATATGTTTAAATACGCAAGAAGTTTCAACCAAGATATAAGTGGTTGGGATGTTAGTAGTGTAACTACTATGGCTGTTATGTTTTTTGAAGCAGATAATTTTAATCAAGATATAGGAAATTGGAATACTACTAATGTTACTGATATGTATTCTATGTTCAATAGTGCAGATGATTTTAACCAAGATTTAACAGGGTGGTGTGTTTCGAATATTTCATCTGAACCAAGTGTTTTTGCTTCTGGATCTGCTCTTACAAATTCAAATAAGCCATTATGGAGCACTTGCCCTGGTCCATCGGTTATTTTATCTCACAGTCTTCCATCATTAAGAAATAATAGTGCAAATTCATCTGAAACCATTATAATTAATGCTCAATTTTCTCAAGCAATGTCCGCCTCACCTACAATTAGCATCTCAGGAGGAGTCGTTTCTAATCAAATTATGTCAAGTACTTCTAGTTTATCTTGGTATTATTCTTTCAATACTAGTACTGTCACATCATCTATATCGTCAGTTTCAATAACTGTTTCAGGGTCAAGTACACTAGGCAAAATATATACGGGAACAGATAGTCTTGAAATATTAGTTGATAGAGATGCTCCTTCAATTTCTGAAATAGTATATAATTCAAGTACTGGTAAAATTGAAGTTACCTTTAATGAGTCAGTTTATAAATCATTTAGCTCAAGTCTCGGAACTGACACGTTAACTACTTCAAATTTCTCTCTAAATATCCAGGGTGGTTCAGCATCTCTTAATAGTATTACTCCAAGCTCAATAACAACTAGCGGTTCAACCTATTATCTTGGGGTTGATATAAGTGGAAGTTCATCTGGAAGCGAAAAAATATATGTCAATAATACATCATCTTATCCTATTTATGATTTAGTTGGTAATATTTTGTCTTACCCTAATAATACTTATTTCATAAACTTAATTGATAATGTTTCGCCTTACATAACTTTATCTCAATTAAATAATGAAAACAATAATGTTGGAATAATTTTTAATGAAAATATTCTGGGAGGGGTAAATACGCAATTCAATAGCTCTACAGCAAGTTTTACAACTTATAGTATTCCAACTAAACAAACAAATGTCTCAAGTTGGGAACCTTGGACTTATGATTTTGATTTAAATGTTCCTGATGGTTATGTAATTACTAGAACTGAATTTAGTTTTGATGCTGTAGATCAAGGATGGGGAGGATCAAACTTAAATGCTACTATAAAGCTTAACAGTACTTTTATTGATAGAGCTAAATTAACTCATAGTGTTCAAAGCTTTACTGCTTCAAACTCTACATCATACTCAGACTTCAATTATAACGGGACAAATACTCTATACTTCTATTTCATTGGTTATACTGGTTGGAGTTCTACTACTACTAACGGTATTTTAAAAGTGTATTATAATCCTGTTGATGTAAGTATTAATGATTTTGGATTGAGTATCTCCGGAGGAAACGCAACTTTATCGGCTTCCAACCCTTCAAGCGTTGTATTTACTGAAAATAAAATAGTTAATCTTACAATACCAATTCAGGGAACTCCAAATGGTCAAGAGATTTTAAGTGTTAATTTGAATTCAAATTCATTATTTGACACCGCTGGAAACACAGTAACTAATACAACATCATCTTTTACTTTAAATTCTAAAGAGGTTTCGCAAATTACTTCCACTACTTTATCATCAACTAACACTAAAGTGCTCGTAACTTTTTCAAAAGAATTAAATACCTTTTCAAATTGGAATGGTGGAGAGCCAAATAATGCAAATTCACAAGAAGAGCATTTGGGAGTTTTCTTAGATAATGGAAAGTGGAACGATCACTTTGGGAATAATTTTCACAATTTGATTGAATCAAATCAAATCATTGGCTCCATTGAAGGTTATGATAATATTGGCTATTTTAATGGTCACAGTTACTTTAAAAGTCAGTCGAAATCAACCTGGATTGAAGCATCCTCTATTGCTTCTAGCTCTAATACCTATTTGGCTATAATAGATTCATCAGAAGAAACAGATTTTGTTAAAAATAACACCTCTGGTGATTTCTGGATGGGTCTTTATCAAGATTTGAATGATTCCAATTACAGCGAACCATCAGGGGGTTGGAAATGGGTAAACGGGAATTATTCAAACATGTCTAATGGACTTAATTTAAATGGTTTTAACTTATCAATATCTGGAGGTACTGCTAGTTTAACTTCAACAATTCCAATATCTGTATCACAAAATAATGAGTATAGTTATTTCATTGAACTTCCTTTATCAGGAGATGTCTCAGGAGAAGAAGTTGTAACAATTGGAATTGTTACAAACACTCTCTTTGATTCTGATTATAATTCTTTGGATACCGCTCAGACTAGCAATACAATTCAACTTGTAGATACTACAAAACCAAATATATTTTTATCAGCCAGTGTAACTGATACCATTATTAGAGGAAATGAAAATATCACATTTACTGCATCATCGTCTGATGTATTAATTTCTGCACCAATCTTGACAATTACGAATCAAACTAGTCAAACAATGACTGCATTAAACCCTTCTAATTCAACATATCTTTGGGAATATTCTTGGACAGTACCTTCAGATGTGAATGAAATAATAACATTAGGAGTTAATGGCTTTGATATCGCAGGAAATACTTCTATTGTTTCTTCTGAAACTTCAATTACTTACACAATTGACAATATTGCTCCTTTTATAGAGGAAATTACAATGGTAAATGATTCAATTGTTAAATTAAGGTTTAATGAGATTCCTTTAATAAGTTCAACATCTACATACCTTTTAGACGAGAGCTATTTTAATTTATCAACACAAGGATCAACTACTTTAACAAATAGTTCGCCTATTGGAATAAATCAAATTGAAAAAGAAATTGAACTAGAATTTAAATTAAACGGAAAGCCTGAAAATGGACAATTACTTACAATCCAGTTATCAAATTCAATATTTGATATTGCAGGTAATTCAACTTCAACATTTTATAATAATAATACCATCGAATTAATATTGGATGAAGATAATGATGGAGTGATTGATGAATTAGATAAATGTCCTGGAACAGCCGCAGGAGAAAAAGTAGATGTTAATGGATGTAGCTATGGTCAAAGAGATGAAGACAAAGATGGCGTAATTAATAAAAATGATAAGTGTGCTGATACACCTAAAGGGGAATCAGTAGACCAAAAAGGATGCTCTAAGCTTCAAAATGATGTCGATGAAGACGGTGTTTTAAATGAAAAAGATCTTTGTCCAGAAACTGAGTTAGGTGCCGTTGTAAATGAAAACGGATGTGCCCAAATACAAATTGACGAAGATCTCGATGGGGTTCTTAATGTAGATGATGAATGTCTAGGATCAAAACCAAATGTTAAAGTCGATGAGAATGGTTGTGCAAAAGTTCAAAAAGATGAAGACTTAGATGGTATTCTTGATGTAGATGATCAATGCCCTAAAACTATAATTGGTGAAAAAGTTGATGAATTTGGGTGTTCTCAAGCTCAGAAAGATGTCGATTTAGATGGAGTTAAAAATGAAGATGATCTTTGTCCTGACACTCCTTTAGGAGAAATTGTAGATGAATTTGGTTGTTCACAAAAAGATACTGAAGAGCAAGAAGAAAATAAAGATGATGATCAAGATGGTGTGCCTAATACTCTTGACCGATGTAACGACACCCCACTTGGAGCTGATGTTGATCAAAGTGGTTGTACGGTAGTTGAGTTGGAGCAAGTAGCAGTATATGATGAAGATTACGATGGTGTTCCTGATACAATCGATTCTTGCCCAGGAACAGAAAAAGGGAAGTTGGTTAATGAATTTGGATGTTCATTAAGTGAAATCGATACCGATTTTGACAAAGTAATGGATGATGTAGATCTTTGCCCTGACACTCCATTAGCAGAAAAAGTAAACGAATATGGATGTTCCGAAAGCCAGCTAAAAGATGACTTTGATCTTGATGGGGTTGAAAATGAAAAAGACTTATGTGACGATACTCCTATTGGAGAAAAAGTAAATGAATTTGGATGTACCGAGTTACAAATAGAACTTGATAAAGATCTTGATGGAGTTTTAGACGAAGTAGATAAATGTTTAAATACTGAACTTGGTCTTGAAGTAAATGAAGATGGTTGTAACGAAAAACAACTCGATGATGATTTTGATGGAGTTGAAAATCAATTTGACCGATGTCCAGAAACTGAGGCTGGTGACCAAGTTGATGAAAATGGTTGTTCTGAAGATCAATTAGATCTAGACGATGATGGTGATGGGGTTAAGAACAAAAAAGATTTGTGTGGTGGAACTCCTAAAGGAACTGCAATTGACGGTAATGGTTGTCCATACAATCCTCCAACAATTTACTCAAATCAATTTGAGCGAATAGAAACTAAGAATATAGATATGGATCTTCCTGTTAATGATCAATTAGGGAAAATCATAACCTTTGATAATAATCCCATCTTAAATAATGGTAATGATCAAATAGGACTTTCAATTATCCCTGGAAATGATTCAGAATATTTTAAACTTGTTGATGATCGAATTTATCTTATAAGACCAATTGATTTTGAAGATAAAAAGTTGTTATCCGTTCAGATTAGAGCAATAAACAATAGAGGAATTTCTGCATATGGAATTATAAAACTCAAGGTTCTTGATATTCCAAATACTTATGCTTTTTCTCCATTCTCGATGAGTGTATTTGGCGTTAGCGATGGAGGTAGAAGTTCTAAAGTTGATCATACAAGATATTACAATCCTAATGTCGTTAAAGGTGTTGGTAAATGGAAAATTAAAAAGAAAATTAGTGGAGGTGCAGATGCAAGTCTGTTTACAATTCGATCACCAGAGGTTCAGAAAAATGGTGAAGGTGAATCCGATGATTATTTAGACTTTATTGTTCCTCCTGATTTTGAAAATCCTCAAGATCATAACCAGGATAATATATATGAGGTGGAAGTCGTTAACGTAAATACAGAAGATGGTGATACAAATG
>Ga0209830_10000336_pt1 | contig 50737 bp, 50 predicted proteins | sample ArcticOcean_MG_C_12_FD_187439 | JGI IMG/M metagenome (GOLD analysis project Ga0209830, IMG submission 187439) | Marine microbial communities from western Arctic Ocean - ArcticOcean_MG_CB8_130 (SPAdes) (version 2) | ecosystem: Environmental > Aquatic > Marine > Oceanic | place: Arctic Ocean...
CTTTCGTAGACTCGTCGACGATCAGGGGGACCAGTCTTATGCGGTGACCCGGTTTACGGATGAGGTTAATCGGTTTTATGGTGTCTTGAACAACCAGCTTTACAACCAGCGTTACCTTTGCGGTAACGAGTACACGATCGCTGACATGATCTGCTACCCATGGACCATTAACTGGGCAAGCCAGGGGCAGGACATCAGTGAGTTCAAGTATTTCAAACGATGGTTCGAAGAACTGGGTGATCGCCCTGCTGTCCAAAGAGGCATGGCTGCAGGATCAGAACTGCAAAATGACTTTTCCAAAATATCCAAGGAAGAAGGCGTTAAACTTCGAGCGCTACTCTACAACCAGCGTGCCAGACAGGCACCTGAAACGGGGGGGATTGAAAAGTGATCAGTGTTGTCACCAAGTTGACCTACGTTACTAGAGATCAGGGGCGGCCTGGGCTTTACCATTATAAACATGGGGCAGATGAGCCTGGACGGGCGTCTAGAGCGCCGACAGAGGCGATGTCGGTTAAAGGCTATCGTGCTGAAAGCCTATCGTGCTGAAAGCCTATCGTGCTGAAAGCCTATCGTGCTGAAAGCCTATCGTGCTGAAAGTCTATGTCGCTAAGTCTATGTCGCTAAGTCTATGTCGCTGAAAGGCTATGTCTTTGATGAGTCTGGCGTTGCACGCTTTATGTCACCTTCCGCCTTTGAGATCTCTGATACAGATGATGCTTCCGTCAGGGCGGTGCTGACTGAGGTTAGAACGCTGGTGTTTTATTGAGTTTTCTGGTGCTCGTCGGCAAGTAGGGCGATGAGCCGAAAGAACCCATGAATAAATTTCCCCCACGCGAAGTTCAGGAATAGCGCAAGAACACAGCCAAGATGAACCGCCAGCAAAAACCCCAGTGCACCAGTTCCTTTGGCGATAGGTAAACCAAGGCCAGTAAGGCTGGTAAGGAACAGGAGCGCTGTCAGGCTACTGCCATAGCCATTGTCCTGTGACACCAAGCGTTGATCGGCGGTCTGCTTTATCCAGAAAAGACCCGCACAGCCCACCAACAACATAATCCCGCCGGTCACCCCAAGTATTTTTGGTAGCGTCAGCCAGCCATAAGGTGCTGGAACATTAAGGCTGTAATGGTAGAAAGTCCCAAGCAGCGTTGCGAAGAAACACAGGACGAAACCAATTAAAACGAGATGATGATGGCGCCGCTTCCATAGCGAAGGTGATTCCCCTGATTCGTAACAACCCTCACCATGCCCACCATCAAGGTTTTTTAACGTTAGCGCACTTGCGAGGGCGGCACGATAGGTCGACATCCGGATTGACCAGGGGCTTGGCAAGGAGATGGAATGCCAGTACCGGCGCAGGGTCATCCACCAGCTGACAACCACCACCACAGCCGAGAGTGAAAAAGCACCAGCCATCACAGAATGTGGCATCAGGTTGTAAAAGTTAACCTGCGGCACAAAGATTTTTGACATGCCACTGAGACCAACGATGGCCAAAAAAAATAGGCTGATGGCAAGCAGCAGCGTTGTTGCCATAAACTTGCCGCCATGCAGTACCGCTGGTTGCATAAATGTAGGCCAAAGAAATTGCGTGTAGCTTTCACGGCGAGCCTGCTCGAAAACCGCCGGTACGTTGATGCCGAATTCATGTGGGTCCGCATACTGGCAGTGCTGATAGCAGGCGCCACATTGATGGCAAAGGTTGGACAGGAAATCGATATTGTTTTGGGTGAATACCGTTTGTCGTTCCATCGCTGGAAAAACAGCGCAATGCCCTTCGCAATAGCGACACGCGTTGCAGATGGTCATGACCCTGATTGCTTCAGCGGTCGTTTGGTTAGTTGGCATGTCTTGCGGCCTCTCGCCCGGCGATACGTCCGAAAACATTGCCGATCGTCATACCGATACCTGCCAGATAGCCGCGGCCCAGGATATTACCTGCCATCATTTCACCTGCAGCGAAAATATTTTCGCTGGGATTGCCGTGCTCAACCTGCACTCGGGCGCGGTCGTCTACGGCTACACCGAGGTAGGTGAAGGTTATACCGGGTCTTAAGGGGTAGGCGCTATAAGGCGGCGTATCTATCTGTCTGGCCCAATGGCTTTTGTTAATGGGCAGCCCCTCTGTGTGGCATTCGTCAAGCGCCTGGTGATCAAATGAGCCCGAAACTGTCGCGGCGTTAAATTCGCCAATGGTCTTTTGGAGTGAATCGGCCGGAATGTTAATCTGCCTTGCAAGGTCATCAATCGTTGTCGATTTTAAGGGTGGTAGTACCGTTGGCATAAAAAGGCCCTCGGCTTTGGCATCTGTAATGGCGTAACCAATTTGGTCGGTCTGGGCTGCAATCAATCTGCCCCAGATGGCGTAGCGCTTCGGCCAAAAATCCTGGCCTTCATCGTAAAATCTTTTACCCTCATTGTTAACGACAATACCAAGGGGGACGGAATCGACCCGGCTGACGATGCCGCCGTCATAGGCCGGCGCACGTCCATCGATCGCTACGGCGTGGCACTGGGCTGCATCGCCAATCTGTTTGAATCCTGCGTCAAGCAGTTGACGCAGGATGTCACCTTTGTTGTATGGGGTGCCGCGCACCAGGAAATTTTTGGCTGCAGGTCCCCAGGCTTCTTCAAGCCAATCAAGGTTCGCTTCGAACCCACCGGCGGCGGTAACCAGAGACTTGCCAGAGATACGGTGTGTGTTGTTAATCTGTTGATAGGTAAGATCGACAAACCGGTCGCCTGAAATGTTAAGGGCGATGTCCGTTGCTTCATAAATTGTATGCACGCCAAGTTGAACGGCGAACCGGTAAAGAGAGTTGACGAGAGCCTTTCCTCCCCCGAGGAAAAAAGCGTTGGTACGGCCAAGGTGGAGTGTGCCGGATAATGGTCTCTGGAAGGCGACACCGTGCTCCTGTAGCCACGTTAAAGCGTGGTTAGATTCTCGGATGGTGAGTTCCGCCAGGGCGTGATTAGTATCACCGGCGGTGACGCGTAACAGGTCATCAAGGTACTCGTCGAAGTCGTAGGCACCTTCCATAGGAAACGCGCCTAATGCGTGCATTGGACGGAGGTTTCTGGTGTGCCGGGTATTTCCGCCCCGCAGTGCCCTTGGCGCGATTTCGAGAAGGCAAACGGTAGCACCGGTTTCTGCAGCGGTAATCGCAGCAGTAAGGCCAGCTAGGCCGCCGCCAAGGACAATGACATCAAAGTGGGTTATTGATGTCATTAAACGTGACTGCTACTTGTCGGTAACGGCGCCCTCAGAGGCCGAGCTGACCAACTTCGCGTATTTGGCCAGTGTGCCCCTGGTCGCGTAAGGTTCAGGCTGTGTCCAGGCTGACCGTCGCTGCTCCAGTTCTGAATCTTCGACATGAACATCTATACTCTTGGCTTCGGCATCGATAGTAATGGTATCACCGTCTTCTATCAGGGCGATTGTACCGCCATCAAACGCTTCTGGGGTAACGTGGCCGATGACGAAACCATGGGAGCCGCCGGAGAACCTGCCGTCTGTAATCATGGCAACGGTGTCGGATAGTCCACGACCATTAATTGCACTGGTCGGGGAAAGCATCTCACGCATACCGGGCCCACCTCTTGGGCCTTCGTAACGAATCACGACGACATCTCCAGCGACGATAGAACCGGCAAGGATAGCTTTGAGAGCCGCTTCCTCGCCATGGAAGCACTTTGCGGAGCCTTTGAACCTAAGGCCTTCGTGGCCTGTGATTTTAGCGACGGCCCCCTCGGTTGCGATGTTGCCGCGCAGGACGACCAGATGTGAGTCTTTCTTGACAGGATTATCCATGGGGCGGATGACTTTCTGATCGGCTGGATAGGGCTTTACGCCCTCAAGGTTTTCCGCCAGTGTCTTACCCGTCACTGTCAGACAGTCGCCGTGCAACAAGCCTTCAGCCAGCAGTATTTTCATTAGTGGTTGAATACCACCGATTTCGATGAGTTCGCTCATTGAGTATTGGCCTGCTGGTCGCATATCAGCGAGCACAGGGACGCGTGCACCGATCCTGCTGAAATCATCAATGGTCAGTGGGATGCCTGCTGCATGCGCTATGGCAAGAAGATGCAGGACTGCATTAGTTGATCCTTCCAGTGCAATGACAACAGTTATCGCGTTTTCGAATGATTTTATCGAAAGAATATCGGAAGGCTTGATGTCTTGCTGAATCAACCGGACGACAGCTTCACCTGCGGCGTAGCTGTCGGCTCGTTTGTTGTCTGAAATAGCTTCCTGTGCAGATGAATTAGGCAGAGACAGGCCAAGGGCTTCTATCGCTGAGGCCATGGTATTAGCGGTGTACATGCCGCCGCAGGAACCTGGGCCAGGAATTGATGTTGATTCAACGTCTTTTAGTTCAATATCCGATATCTTACCTGCGGCATGCTGTCCAACAGCCTCGAACACAGAGACGATGTCACGCCGATCTTTGCCGGGTTGGATAGTGCCGCCGTAGACAAACACACTTGGCCGGTTGATTCTGGCCATTGCCATAGCGCAGCCTGGCATATTCTTGTCACAGCCACCAATAGCGACGAAACCGTCGAAACCTTCAGCACAGACGACGGTTTCAATGGAGTCCGCAATGACTTCACGAGACACCAGTGAATACCTCATGCCGGGAGAGCCCATTGAAATACCATCAGAAACGGTGATGGTATTAAAGGTCACCGCCTTGCCGCCTGACTCGTCAGCACCCATGCCTGCCGCATCCGCCAGTTCGTTGATGTGCATGTTACATGGCGTCAGGTTGCTCCAGGTTGAGGCAATGCCCACCTGTGATTTCCCGAAGTCTTCCTCTGTAAACCCGACGGCATACAGCATTGATCTGGCTGCAGCTTTTTCATTGCCATCAACTACCAATGATGAATAGGGGCGTTTGATTTTGTCGTTTGCCATGGCGCGCTCTCGTAGAGTGTTTGGAGCAGCAAATTACACGATTGCCCACCGCTATGCTATCGACAAGTTTGCAAGATAGAATATCGATAAGTGGAATAGAGAGAACGAGATGACGAAAGACTGGAAAGGCACGGCCTATAATCAGGTACCACATTCTAAAAATGAAATTCATGGTGACAAGGTTGCGAAGGATTTTGGGTTTAAAGGCGGTCTTGTACCCGGTGTCACTGTTTCAGCTTATCTTTTGCACCCGGCTGCGATTAGCGATGGCATGGCTTTCCTTGAACGAGGTTATGCACACGTGCGGGTCAATTCGCCGCTCTATGATGAACAGGTTTTCGACATTAATATTGTAAACCCAATCGAGCGCCAGACTCAGCCCCAGAGCAGGCATCAAGAGCAGGGCGATCAAGGATACAGCGCGGTGCTGGTGCCGGATGGTGAGGCTCCCTGTGCAACGGCCGACATTCATCTTGCCCGCACAAAAATTGACCCACCTGTTAGACGGAACGATGAGATTGGGGACAAAAAGATCGTACCAGTGGCGGCGACCCGGGAAAATATGGAGACGCTACGAAAGTCCGGTTGTAAAGCCTTTACGTACCGTTGGAACGCTGATCATGAGATGAGCACCTATCTCCGTGAAAGATCAGAAATGGCTGCGCCCTACAGTATAGAGGGTTATGCGAACCCGTCCTTTGTCCTTGGAATCTCTAACTGGGTACTGGCGGCCAACGCGCATATGAATCCCTGGGTGCACATGGAAACAAAGTCCCAAAACTATGCGCCGATTCCGCAGGGTACAAACTTGGTCGGCGAGATGGAGGTCAAAGACCTGTTTGCCAAGAAAGGCCATGAGTTTGTTGATGTGCTGGTTAACATTTTTGACGTTGAATCAAGCAGGTGCTACGCCAGTATAGAGCTGCGGGCAATATATAAATTGCGCGGATTATGACGTAACGATAGCGTGTCATCAGACGCTTAGATCGCTGCGTGGCGGCTAACTCAGGCAGCCACCTCATGGTTCGGTTGTTGTGCTATCGCCAGCATTTCCTCCCGCTTGGGTCCTCGTTGAAATCTTGCACGATTGTTTTTCGCGCGGCCTCTCAACATATAGCGGAGTATAGTCCAGCGAATCTTGGAGTCTTTCAGGAAGTCGCCTGGTTTTTCCATCAGGTTAAAAGTTCGCATAGCGCCTCGTAAGACGTGCAGTTGTTCACTAGCGGCGCTGTTGATAGCATCGCCAAAAGCGGCCTTCAACCATTTTTTGAAACTGCCCGTGTCTTCGACGTTTTTGCCTTTAAGTGCGGCGACAGCACGTTTTATACCCTGCTTGTCTTCACTAAGACTTGCAGCGAATATGGGACGTAGCTCGTTTTCTGTTTCTTCATCGAATCTAAGAGCTCGCTCAACAGGGTCCGTGAAGTCATCCAACGTACTGGCCAGTAGGTGTGCATGGATGGTGCCTGTCGAACACCCCCTGCCATAGAGCGGGTTTGTCCTAACGGCCGAGTCTCCCACCGCAAAGAAGTTGAGTGCCACGGGAATGCCGTCGTTAACAAAGTGGCGCCATGTAGCGTGGATGTCGCCGAATCCGAATGAAGCGGTGGTGGGGGTTGATTTAGATGAATTGACCCAGGGCTCCAGGCCGGGAATGGCGTTGCAGATATTATCGAACTGGTCCGGGTCTTTGATGGCTTCACGTAGCGCTGCCTCATGGTTTGGCAGACAGATAATGACGGCGAAGTGACCGTTGTCGCCAGGGAATACGCCATATTTCATATAGCCTAGGTCGCCCGCAGAACGTTCCTTGCCGTGGCGTGAGGGTTCCTGTTCGCCTGGGTTAAGCTGGTAATGTCTCGTGTAGTAAACAATATCCGCGTCATCGTCTTCTATTGTGACCTTGGAACCAAGCGCATCCAGCCATGCGGGAAACTTTGTTCCCCTGCCGCTGGCATCGACAACAACGTCATGGTTAATCTGTTCTATACCGCCGCGTTTAATCTGAACCTCCAGTCCGGTAACCGTGATGCTTTCGCGTAGACCGGTAGTCGTCATTCCTACAACATTGCTTGTGTTGTTAATGGTCACGTTGGGAGTGTCCTCGACATACCGTCGGAGAACTGTCTCCATAGTGGCCCTTCGGCACATCAGCATCCACATGTCGTCGTCGGCGGGCTCTGGTTCATACTGAAGCAGTAGTGCTGGTGGCAACATGTCACTGAAAGACAGTTTTCGGGCTCCAGCTGCCAAGAATTGTTCGATCAGGTCTGGGTAGTTTTTTTCAAGCATATTGCACATGACCGCGAGAAAGGCGTGTGGATGCCTGAACTGCGCTGCGCCCCGCCGGTTCCATTCAAAAAAAGCCTGGTCTGCGCCGCCTTTCGGTGGCTCGATGTCACGCTCATAGATGGTAACAGTGTTACCCTTTACGGCTAGTGCAAGGCCGGTGCAAAGACCGCAGATGCCTGCGCCTACAACTGCAATGTTTTGGTTCATATTGGCTGTTTCACTGAAGTAATAAAATCGATCATTAGGGTATTCACTTCTGCAGGTGCTTCCTGTTGCGTCCAGTGGCCGATGCCAGGAATCAACTGGTTCACTTTTAGGTTGGTCACGTAGCGGGGCATGTTTTTGAGTGCATCCGCGGCGAGCATAATCACGCCATCCTTTTCCCCTGCTACAAACAAGGCAGGCTGGGTTATTTTTTCGGGACCGCCTTCGGTTAAGGACCAGGTTAGGTTGTGGTTGCGGTAATAGTTTAATGGGCCTCGAAACCCACTTTGTTCAAACTCGGTGGTGTAAAAGTCGAGATCGCTTTCGGTACACCAGGTGCCGAGTGTTCCCGGATCTTCCATGTCAGATAATAGGTCTGAGTCGGGTGATTTTGGTGCGATAAAGTTGCCTGCGTCAAAGGCACCGGAACCAATGTGATAAAACTTCCGGAGGTTAACCCTGACATTTGTCTCCCATTCTTTCTCTGCGACACCGGGTTCCTGAAAGTAAAGCTGATAGAAGAACATGTCTTTAAAAATTTCTTTCATCATGTCCAACGGTGGTGCTGGCGCCCTGGGGCTAAATGGCACGGAGAGTACCCCTACTGCGGTGACTTTATCCGGGTGATGCAATGCGCAGGACCATGCAGTTGGGGCGCCCCAATCATGTCCAAACACAATCGCTGTTTTGTAGCCAAGCGAAGAAATGAGCCCGATAATATCGTTAGTCACTTCAACCTGATTATAGGTTGAAATGTCAGCAGGTTTATCACTTTTTCCGTAACCTCGCATGTCCGGTGCAACCGCATGGAAGCCTGCGCTGGCGACTGCGGGAATCTGGTGACGCCATGAATACCAGGACTCGGGAAAGCCGTGAAGCATTAGGACAAGAGGCCCTTCACCCTGCTCTGCGATGTTGAGTTCAATACCGTTTGTGCTGACCCGGCGTTGGTTTATTTCAGATCTGTTCGCTTCAGGCACACGAGGCTCCCGGAATAATCGAGCCGATGGCGGACGCTGTATATTCGCCGTCTCTGTAGGCGATCTCACCACCAATAATGACCGTATCTATTCCTATACTGTCCCTGACGTAACGGCTGCCGTTACCGGGCACGTCCTGAACGTAATACTCTTCGCCGCGATCGATTTGCTCGGCATCAAAAATCGTGATGTCAGCTGCGTAGCCCAGGTGGAGCAGCCCGCGATTGTTCATGCCCCAGATGTTGGCAGTGTCCAAGGTGATTTTCTTTACCGCTTCTTCGACCGTGAGCGCCTTGCAGTGACGAACAAACTGGCTAAACAGGTAACCTGTATCGCCATAAGTTGAAAAAGAGAGGATATGCGCGCCGCCATCACTGGCGCCCAGGTGGACTCTGGGGTTGGCGAGTAAACTGCCGACGATCTCGTTATCCGTGTGGCCCATGTTCAAAGAGAGAAAATGTGCCTGGAGATCTTCTTCAATTGAAAGGTCGATCATGGTGTCTATGGTGCTGGTATTTCGGGTAGCGGCGATTTCGGCCAGAGTTTTTCCAACAAACTGTTGGTTGTCTGCTGAGTCTACCTGTCGTAAAACCAGGGTGTCCCACATCGGTGACATGGTCTTAGCTTCTGCGACCAGTTGCTTGCGCTTGCCTTCATCTTTGAACGCAGCTTTGATGTCGTCATGGCTGCCAAACCTCATCAGCTGATACCAGCTCGGTAACCGAATAAAAAGCAGGCTTGGCACCTCAAAACAAAAGCTGATGTCGATAGGTCTCGTTTGGACCTGGGGCCATACGCGAGCACCACGCTTGAATTGCTCATCGACCCTGGCCATGACCCGATTGACGCTGTCATTTTCTGTCACGTTGACAAACAGGGGCGAGAAGGTTGTTGTGATTTTGTACTTCAGGCTGATTTCTGCCAGTTGATCAATTCGAGCAAGGGTAATGTCGGCGTCATAAAACTCGTGCACAATTTGCAGTACTCTGTTGAACTCTCCGAGTACTTCACAAAGTGCGTGCAACTCTTGCTGATCGGCATATCTGCTGGGTACAGGTTGCAGCGTTTCGTCCATGTCGACAAAGCTGGTAGACATCCCAATCGCGCCATTTCGCAGGCATTCCCTCAGGAGTTCCTGCATCCTGCCAAGCTCTTCGTCATTGGCGGTGCGCTGCATAGAGTCATCACCCATCACCCACAGTCGCAGGACGCTGTGCCCAACCAATGGCGCCACATTGATGGTGAGGTCTTCTTGGATGCGGTTTAAAAACTCTTCAAAGGTTTCCCAGTTCCATTCAACGCCTTCCTCGAAAGCTTTAATGGGCATTTCCTCAATCTGGTTAAACATCCCCACCAGCTTCATGCGGTGCTTTGCCTTTAGTGGTGCAAGTGAGAGAGAACAGTTACCGGGCACGATGGTTGTGATGCCATGTTCGATAGCAGGCTTGGCTCGGCCGTCCCATAGTAGCTGCGCATCGAAATGCGTGTGTGGATCAATAAACCCTGGAGATACGGTTTTCCCGCGCGCATCAAGTTCCCGGGCTGCCGGTTCGTTGATGCTGCCGCTGGCAACGATCTTTCCGTCTTTGACGCCAACATCTCCCAGGTATCCAGGCATCCCGGTACCGTCTACGATTGTGCCGTTACGAATGATGAGGTCCAACATGTTTTACTCCGAAATTTTATTGATATCGATTGTATGAAATCTGAAGTGCGTCCCGTACTTTGACCCAGGATTGTCCCTTAACATCGTCGATCGAACTGGCGTTGCACGAATCCATCAAGGCCGAGGTCGCGATCTGGTCCAGAGCCACTTCTGTAATGCCACCGTTCTCATAGGCTATAGATACAACGAGCTCGGCAATGCCTTCATGGGCAGCAGCTATCCTGACATCTATGATGATTGGGGATCCCATCTAGGCTTGCGGTGGTGCTATAAAAATAATGTCACTAGGTAGTATTGTGTTACCTGCCCTGATTGAACCCTTTGCTGCTGCGGGACGCATAAAGGCGTGTAGGTTCCAGCTTTGTAGTAAGCCGACTGCCTCTTCACGGTCCATGTCTGGAAGCGCCCGCAGGGCGATGGATTCCCATGTGTCCTGGCCTTCAGGAAAGATGGATTGTCGTGTTTCATTGAGCGTAGCCATGCAGCTCTCATGTCTAGTGATTAGGTCCTTAAAGATAACCGAGATATATTCCAATGTCATTGCCCGTCGCTTGAACAGACATGGTCCATCACCTATTGTGATTATTAAAACGGAGAGAGATATGTGGCTAAGAATCAGGCAAATAGCGGGGGTGGCGGAAAAGCTGCAACCCGTGGAGGACGACCTCAAAGAGATCCTGGGCGTGGAAGTTTGTTATCGGGATCCTGGTGTTGGTTACTTTGGTTTGGAAAACGCATTGTTTCCGATCGGAGATCAGTTGCTTGAAGTAGTTGCGCCAATCAAGGCAAATACGGCGGGTGGGCGCTATATTGAACGAAGAGGTGGGGACAGTGGCTACATGGTGATTACGCAATGTGACGACCACCCACCACGCCGCGCTCATGTCGATGAACTGGGTATCCGGATTGTTTTAGACAATCAGTCTAGTGAGTTTATTAATCTTCAGCTACACCCTCGCGATACTGGTGGCACATTTTTCGAGATTGACCAACAGTTAGGAAAAGGTGCGTTAGATAAGGACGGCCCCTGGCACCCGGCCGGGCCAGACTGGCAACGCGCGAAGCAGCTTGGGCGGGTGAAGGGAATAGCTGCAGCAGAAATCCAGTGCGATGACCCTGCGTCAGTGTCGCAGCGCTGGGCGGAAATCGCGCAGCTGCCACTTGATACCTCAGACGGAATTTCCCAAATCTGTTTTGAAAATGCTGTGGTCAGGTTCGTAGCTTGCACCGACGGCCGGCCAGAAGGTCTTGGAGGCATTGACATAAAAGCTACAAACAAGACTGCGATTCTTGATGCGGCTGCTGCTCGAGGAAAGATCAGTGGCGATGATCAGGTCTACGTTTGCGGAATGAGGATGAACCTCGTATGAGTTACACAGAAATTGAATATGAAGTCATCGGTAGCGCCGCCTTACTGACCCTAAATAGACCGGATAAGTTGAACGCGTTCACCTACCATACACTCACCGAAATTCGCGCAGCAATAGATGCCAGCGCGCAGAATCCTGATGTTGTCGGAATTGTCATCACAGGTAATGGCCGTGGTTTTTCCGCCGGGCTTGATTCTGCCGTTCTTGCGAGCGTTACCAGCGGCAAGCTGCCCGCCAGCGCTGATGAAACCAGTGATGAGCTTCCAGGGATATTTTCCTACCTGCTGGAGGTACCCAAGCCGGTTATTTCCGCGATCAATGGCGTCGCTGCTGGTGGCGGTTTAATTCTGGCACTGATGAGCGATATCCGTATTGCATCAAGGGATGCGGTGCTGACAACGGTATTTCTGAAACGTGGGTTAATTGCAGAGCATGGCTCCAGTTGGATACTGCCAAGACTTGTTGGGACAGGCAGGGCGCTGGATCTTCTCTGGGCAAGTGACAAGATCACGGCGGAAGAGTCTCTAAGACTGGGACTTGTCGACAGATTATCCGAGCCGGAAAATTTGTTATCTGATGCGCTCGAATATATTGAGAAGCTAGCGGTTACTTCTGCCCCTGCAGCTATCGCCGAAACCAAGCGTCTAGTGTATTCGCATTTAGGGAAAGGCTATCGCGAAGCCCTGATTGAAGCCAATGTGTCACAGAACGCTTTTGTTGCCAGACCAGATGCCAGGGAAGGAGCGCAGGCGCTACTAGAAAAGCGCCTGCCCAAGTTTGAGCGACTGGGAAAGGATGATGACTGCTAGCCCCACGTCGTGGCGTCTGCGCAGATGTCGGCTCTGTTCAGAGTACCTTGATAACTCGTCGGTCGATTCTTTTCAGTACATACCAACTGAAGGCGCCAACGACTGCCGCGAAGCCTGCAATGTAAAAGATATCAAAAATTGGCGGCCATTGGTTATGCAGTAGTACATCACGATAAGCCGTGAGCAGCACAGCGACCGGGTTCAGGTACAGAATCGCCCTCATGCTTTCATCAATGCGGTTCATGTCGAAAAAGACCCCTGAAAGAAACATCAGGAGTAGCATACCGTTCTCGATAATAAAACGAAGGTCGGGGATGAACGGAACGATAGCGGCAAGCAGGCTGGCAACCGCTGCAACCAATAAAAACTGGCAGGCTACGATCGGCAGCAGTGCAGTCCAATGAATACTGGGTGTGAAACCACTCAGCACCAGAAATAACAGCAGGATCGGTAAAACGACCAGGAACTTCATAGAAGTGACCGATACGGTCACCATTGGCAGGACGTACTTTGGCAGGTAAATCTGATTGATCAATCCAGCATTGGCAATAATAGAGAGGCTTCCGTTGCTGAGTGAGCTGGAAAACCATTTCCATGGAAGCAGCCCACACAACAGGAAATACAGAAAATTATCTCCGCCCATTTTAAGACCGAGCCCGAACAGAAGATAAAAAGAGCCCATATATAAGAGTGGTTCGATAAACCACCAGAGAAAACCGATGTAGGCGCGGCTTGCCTCGGATTTAATATCGGCCCAGGCTTTTACAACAATGAGTTCCAGGTAGTTCATGGGATAAAAGCTTGTCCTGTTATTCGAATTTTCGCTGTTCCCACCATGGGAAAAACGCTGGCATGTCGGTACTGACTTTTCCGGCGAACTGAGCGGGTCGCTTTTCCAAGAAGGATTGTACGCCTTCATGGGCGTCTTCCGACTTTCCAGTGAAGTAAACACCACGGGAATCGATTTTGTGAGCCTCCATCGGATGATCAGCGCCGAGCATCTTCCACATCATTTGACGAATCATGGCGACCGAGATCGAGGATGTTTGCTCAGCGAATTCATGTGCCAGATCCCGGGCCGCAGGCATTAGATCATTTTCTTTATGAACACTGCGAACAAACCGTTTTTCCAAGGCCTCTTGTGCATCAAAAATCCGGCCCGAATATGCCCATTCCAGTGCGGTGTTAATGCCGACACAGCGTGGCAAAAACCAGCTTGAGCAGGCCTCCGGTACGATCCCACGTTTCGAAAAGACAAACCCATAACGCGCTTTTTCGGACGCCATTCGAATATCCATTGCGCATTGCATGGTTGCACCAACGCCTACAGCCGGGCCATTACAGGCCGAAATAACGGGTTTCAAGCATTCGAAGAGTCTGAGCGTTAACACACCGCCACCATCAGGGTGAACGCCTCGGCCGTCTGATTCGTAGTCGAATGTTTCACTGCCGCCAGCAAGGTCCGCGCCCGCGCAAAACCCGCGGCCAGCGCCTGTAAAAATAATCGCTTTAACATTGTCATCAGCATCAGCGCGATCCAGAGCGTTATGTACTTCAGATGACATTTGACCATTGAAGGCGTTCAGGCGTTCCGGTCGATTAAGCGTGATGGTCAGGATGTTGTCTTCTACTTCGTAGATAATTGCTTCGTAATCCATGATGTTTCCTTATTTATAGTCTGTTGTTTATCAGGCGTAGGCGTTGATTAACTGGTCAAATAGATGGCGCTGTGCATGTGAGCCACCGATCCTGTAAATTTGGTTTTGCACGCTTAGCATCAGCTTCACGCCGTCGTTCTTTTGCTCGGATGCGAGTTTCGTTAGGGCCGTTGCCATCGTTACACCCACCCTTTTAGCGACAGCGCCCTGGCTGGTTTTTTCATTTGACCAGCGGTGAAAGTGATCCAGGCCTGCCTTGACCGTTTTTGTATCCCCCAGTATTGCAGGCGCCATCAGGTAATGCAGGCTGGTGAAGACAAGTTCGTCGTCCTGGATATGATTCTTTGAAAGTTCGTGCAACTGGCTCCATCGATCACCGACGTTTAAACCGGACAGTTCCAGACGCCAGAGCAGGGAGGCGGCGTTACAGACATCCAGGTAAAAATCATCCGCAAGCGGCTCAACCAGTGTTTTGTCATAAACAGCAAGTGCCTGGTCTGGGTTACCCAGGCCAATGTGCTGAAGTGCTTTGTGCCAGTAAAGGTGAAACACGAAGTTGTTCGCTGAGTCCCATTCAGGGAGCAGAGAATCTATGAACGGTATGGCTTCTTCGAAGCGTGATTGCATCTGGTAAACGTGAGTGACCGCGTGGGCTGCCCAGATATCCTTTTGGTTGATGTCCAGCGCTTCAAGGCCCGCTGCTTCTGCCTGAGGGTAGCGCCCTGACTCTTCCAGTGCGAAGCTGTGCATGCCTTTTAGAAACCCGTAGTAACGGTTCTTAGTTTCCTGGTTTTCCAGGGCAACTTGAAGGGATGCCAGCATCTGTTTGCCGTCGCCGCTGTAAAAATGAAGGTGGTGCGCGATGCGAAGTGCCAGCATGTCTCCTGGGTAACTAATGACGATGTCGTCTAAAACAGCGGCGGCGTCTGTCATTTGATCTGCTTGCCAAAGTGAGAGCGCCTTAAGATGGCGTTGCTCCCGGTCATTAAGGTCCGGTCGAGCAGACAGGGTGTCGAAACATTGATAAATGGCCGCCCGAAACCTGGGGTCTGCGGCTTGCTTTAGAAGGTAGGCACGAAAAAGCAGTGCCATAGGCATGGCTGGATCCCTTTCAAACAGCTTTTCCAGGGTAGGCATAACCTGAACGGAGGAAGCCAGGTAGTGGTCCAGAGCGTCGCAAAACAGCTGAATACATTCCGAGCTGTCGGTGGTGTAGCTCAATCCCAGTTCATCGCGCATTAAGAGTTCCCGTGGCAGCAGAATTCATCAGTGCTGTCCATAGGTACGTTTATCCTGTTGCAGGTACTGACACTCTTTTGGTGTCGATTGCCTGCTCAGAATTTCGTTGCGGTGAGGGAATCGACCGAACTTGCTGATGATAGCGTAGTGACTTTTGATAGATGAAAGGTTTCCTCTGATGGGTTCACACCATTCATCCGATGCGTGTTCAAGCATCTCCTCGAACAGGGAAACCGCTTTTGTTTGTAGTTTAAGGTTTTCAGCGTGGTGGAGTGGGTGATAAAAAACGATTAGAGCAGGAATATTGAAGCTCTGAAGCCCATCTTTTTCCAGTTGGGAAACGACTAGTGCCTGTGCCTGAACATCATTTGCATACGCCTCAGGTGTTCCCCGGTATAAGTTGCGCGTGAACTGATCCAAAAGGATAACCAACGCAAGAGACCCTTCGGCGGTGTTCCCCCAATGGGACAGATCACCGCGTTCTGCAGATGTCAGATCTGATTCGAATTCGCGTCGAATATCGTTGTCGGTTTCTGTCTTTGAGTCGTACCAGAGCTTCTGCTGGGTCTTGAATTCCACAGGATTCATATCGGCAGAGCCAAGCCAAAATTTGATGATGGCTTCAGCATTACTGCTCAAAGGTCTATTCGGCATGTGCCATTAGTTCTTCCTCTGATAGCTCGAGGTATTTCGACAGGTAGTGCACACCGAGATAAAAAGGTAGGGTGTCAGCCAAGGCAACACACAGCTTGAACACGTAGTTGCTGCCCATGAGCACCAGCATTGCGCCCGAGCTCATGACCCCGGCGAGAAACTGAGCGCCAAATGTCACGGTGATCACCATAAACGAATCAACACCCTGGCTGATAACGGTGCTGCCGTTGTTCCTCAGCCAGAGGTGTTTACCCTTTGTGAGTCGCTTTAAGAAATGGAAGATGTACACGTCGCAATATTGCGCGGCGATATACGCGACCATTGAAGCCATGACAGCACCGCTGGTGGCGGCGTAAAGCAGTGTAAACAGCTCAACTGACCCTGTTACAGCACTGCCATTAGGTAAAGCGACATCCTCTGCCAGTTGAATCAGCTGCCAGGGCGGCTGACTCTCAAGGCCCGCAGAGGGTAACGCGTTGGCTAGCCACATGGTGCCGAGAATAAGGAAATTGAGACCCAACCCGACCGTGACCATAAAGTTTGCGCGTGCACGCCCATATAATTCACTGATCAGGTCCGTGCAGAGAAAGGTCAAGGGGTACGGCAGTACGCCCACCGCTAATACCCAAGGGCCTAGCTGGACGAACCGGGTGATACCGATGATGTTCAGCATGGTCATAGCGGAAAGGAAAGTACCCGCGAGGATCAGGAAAACCCTTTCTCGTCTCTCCCGGATTTCGTCGGAAATTTCTCTGGTCTGGTTTTGCATACTAGTGCTCTATTTGGCCAAGGTTGGCGTGAATGATGGCGCCGTTGATCACTGGGCTGTCCGCCACAAAGCAGATTGTTCGTGCGATTTCTGTGGGTTCGATCAGTCGCCCAAAGCTTGACCCTGCGGCGATACTATCGAGTATCTCCTGCGAGTCACCAACGTGAGCCCTCAACATTTCTGTGTTGGTAAATCCGGGGCAGACGCACGCCGTATGGATACCAGAACCAGCCAGATCCTGGCAGGTGGCTCGCATCATGCCGATCATTGCATGTTTGGTAACAACATAACTAAAAGAGTTAGGAACGGCTTTTTCTGCCAGGGTTGATCCTACATAAATGATTGACGAGCCAGCGTTCATCTTTGGCAATAGGGCGGCGTTCAAAATTTGGGGTGCAACGACGTTGATGTCGATAACGGCGCGAAAGTTATCAATGTCACTGCTTCTTACGGTCTCACTGGTGAGCCTAGCAGCATTGTGAACCAGGTGAATCACGCCGGACTCCAGGCTATCTGCGAATGCTGCGACTTCCTGTGCTGCCTGCGGTGCTGCTAGGTCAATTTGGATATTTTTGATGTCGGGTAGGGCTGCAGGGGTCCGGGATAGGTTAAAGACCCGGTGTCCTGCGTCAATAAATTGTGCCGCTGCGGCCTTACCGATACCTTTGCTTGCGCCCGAAATCACGACGGTACTCATGAGTTTGTCTCTGAATCGTGTTTGAACCAACTGGCGGAACCATTTTGCCCAGGGCTGGATGAAACCTTTACTGTCATTTCTCTGATGTCCTCGGCTTTGATGTCAGGGTGAGCAAGCATTCTTTCAAGCAGGTAATGGCAGAGTTCTTCAACGCTGGCATTGGATATCGGTAATGTTATGACGTCTCTTGGCAAAAATGGTATTCGCTCATCGGCGTAGACCCCAATAATATAGGGTCCATCCCGTTCCAACTGCAAGTAGGGTGATTTCTCTGGCAGAATTGTTTTCTCGTCTAACTCATCGCACAGCGCTTTTACCACGCGTTTGATCACTGAGTAATCAAAGATCAACCCATTGGCGTCAATCGGCGAAGTAAGCTCGCATTCTACTTGGAAGTTATGCCCGTGCAGATCCTCCCGATCAGTCCTGGAGAAAATAGTAAAGTGAGCGGCCGAGAAATTCAGGGCCTGTTTGGCGATTTCTATCCTGCCTAGTTTTTCTTGAGTCACGCTGTCAGCCGGAAAAATGTAAACGAGCAGCTTAACAGAAGCTGCGAAATCGATCATTTCAAAAGTCCTTAGGTGTTTCCGCCGCGTCGCTTTGGTTGTTAGCAGATCAGTTGCCATGGCCTTCGTACTTCAGGCACACTCCTGTACTGAATTTTTGAATGGAGATTTACCATGGCCCTATCTACGTTGAGCCGTTCTATTAAAGGAGAGGTTGCGATTGTCACCGGTGCCGCGTCAGGTATGGGCAGGGCAACTGCACACCTGTTCGGTGACGAAGGCGCGCGAGTCGCCTTGATCGACATTAACGCCGAGCCTTTACAGGTGGTTGTCAAGGAAATGACCGACGCGGGGTACGATGCGAAAGGCTGGGTGCTGGACCTCTCGGATGAGGCCGCAATTGGTAAGGTGTTCTCTGAGATAGGAAAGCACTTTGGCGGCATTGATATTCTGGTTAATAATGCAGGAATATCGATTTTCGCGCCGATAGATGCTGAAGATTACGGGATCGCCTGGAGTAAAAGCATGGCGGTCCTCCTCACAGCGCACACGTTAACCATTCGGGCGGCGTTACCGTTTTTACGTCAGTCTGCGCACGCGCGCATCGTGAATATTGCGTCGACCGAGGGACTAGGTGCTACTAAATATGGCAGTCCGTATACCGCGGCAAAAACGGGGGTGATCGGCTTGACCCGTTCTCTGGCGATTGAACTGGGCCCGGAAAATATTACGGTTAATTGTGTTTGCCCTGGACCTATTAATACTGGCATGACGTCAGCTATTGCAGAGCAAGACAAGACCATTTTTGCCAAACGTCGCACAGCGCTGAGACGGTATGGGGCACCTGAAGAGGTCGCGCACGGCACCCTCGGCCTGGTTTTGCCGGCGTCACAATATATCACCGGCGTTACGTTGCCTGTGGATGGCGGCTTGACGATCCGCAATGCTTGACGCGATGAAAGCGAATCGTTCGGAAAAAGCTTTCGACCGTGAGAAAATTCACGCAGGGAACATAGGGCGAAGTGTTGACCACGCGGCCGTCAAAGTCGAGATTGAACGCCTTTTGGTCAACATGAATTTGCAGCAAAAGATTCATGAAATACGAGGCTGGCAGGCTGCGCCTATCGACGGGCTTTATTACGCGGGTGGAGATGAAGCGCTCAACATTCCTGCCTATAGGATGGTTGACGGACCAAGAGGAGCAAGAACCGGAATGGCGACAGCCTTTCCCGTGGCCATTGCGCGGGGAGCAACCTTTGACGTTGAGCTTGAAAGACGGGTTGGTTTGGCTGCTGGCCTGGAGGTTGCCGCGAAGAATGGCAATGTAATCCTCGCGCCGACGATTAATCTGCTTCGTCACCCGGGTTGGGGGCGCGCCCAGGAAACCTATTCGGAAGACACCTTTCATATGGGGGCGATGGGTGTGTCGTTTGTATCCGGCGCCCAAAATCATGTGCTGACGAGTCCGAAACATTTCGCACTTAATAATATTGAAATGACCCGGTTCGAGATGAGCGCGAATATCGACGAGCGGTCGCTGCATGAGGTTTACCTGCCTCACTTTAAGCGCTGCGTTGTCGAAGGTGCTGCTGCCTCGGTGATGAGCGCTTACAACAAAATAAATGGTGTTTATTGCGGTGAGCACCCGGTTTTACTTAACGATATTCTGCGGGATGACTGGGGATTCAAGGGTTTTGTGGAATCAGACTGGTTTTTGGGGACTCGATCTACGGCGGATGCGATCAATGCCGGTATGGATATCGAGATGCCTGTGGGTTACCGGTTTGACGACGACAAGATCACGCAAGCGCTGGCTGCGGGTGAACTGACCGAGAAAACGATTACCCGAAACGCAGGCAGGGCGCTATACCAAAAGGTTGCGTTCGATCTTGCGAATCGGCAGAAGCCCGATCCGTCAGTGGTGGAATGCAGTGAACATATTGAGCTTGCCCGGGAGGTGGCCGAGAAGTCATTCGTTTTGTTAAAAAATGAGGCTGTGCTGCCTTTGTCGGTTTCGCAAACGATCGCCGTGATCGGTGACCTTGCTGATGTTCCGAACCTGGGTGATCGTGGTAGCAGTATGGTGACATCCTCACAGGTCACTACCCCCTTGGAAGGACTCAGAGCATTTGGCAACGAATTTGGCAACGAATTTGAAAACGAATTTGAAAACGAATTTGAAAACAAAGAAGCCATCCACTACTTCGCCAGTGATGCCGATTTGAACGGCATAGGGGAATTCGATGTTGCTGTGGTTGTGGTGGGGCTGACCTACAAGGAAGAAGGCGAGTTTATCCCTACCCAGCAACAGGCGTCAGATGGCTCTGATCTAGCCCGGGGCGGGGACCGCGCCCATCTTAGGTTGCCCGAAAGTCAGGAGAAGTTGATTCATAAGGTTGCTTCCAAAGCCAAGAAAATCGTCGTGTTGCTTGAGGGTGGGAGTGCGATTGAGGTGTCGAGTTGGGTAAACAAGATCGATGCGTTGATGATGGTCTGGTACCCGGGTCGCGAAGGTGGGCATGCCATTGCCCGTGTGCTTTTTGGGGCGGTTAGCCCGTCCGGGAAGTTGCCGGTTAGTTTTCCTCGGTCACTCAGTCAACTGATGGATTGGGATATTACGGCACTCGATATTACTCACGACCTATTCCATGGCTATCGCTACCTGGACAAAAAAGCAGAACAGCCAGAGTTCTCGTTTGGGTTCGGACTCAGTTATACGGAATTCACCTTGCAAGGTTTGCAGGTAGAGCGTGCAGAGGATCGATTCTTTTTGAGTGTCAGCGTGAAGAACACGGGCGACAAAGTTGGTGCAGCAGTGCCACAACTGTATGTTTCGTATCGTAACTCATCTGTTGAGAGACCCGTTAAAGAGCTCAAGGGATTTGGGCGGGTTGAACTGGGTCCGGGCGAAACCGTAGATTTGGAAATTGAACTGAGTGATGAAGAACTGTGCTACTACGACCCAGATCGTCGCTGGGTGCTTGAAGCCTGCACTTATGATTTCAGAGTAGGACAGGTGTCAGATAACCTGCCCTTCGAATCGGCCTGGCGCTTCGACGGCGAAGACTGGTTGCCCGAATGAACGTGATCGGTGACCCGAGCCCGATTTACGCATCACTGATAGAGACAGCAACTGATAGTCTTCTTGGGCTGGGCAAGCACGGCGCATGGAAGTGTTGTTTGTCGCCGGCCGCCGGTCGCCGGCCGCCGGTCGCCGGCCGCCACGATCGTTGACTAATCTGCTTTGCTGAGGGCTTCCAGTAGCGGTATCAGCTTTTCCTGGGTTGACTCATGATAGAAATCTTCGCCCAGTAACCGGACATTCGGACCGTGGGGGCAATGACCCAGGCAGACTGATCTGTCTACTTTCGCATCAAGCCCACGTGCTTCAATTTCGCCCTCAAGCCAGTCAGCCAGTGCCTCGCTGCCTCGGTGGGCGCAGCTTGGCTGGTGCGTGAAGGGTCGAAAATTAGTGCAAACCACGATGGTTTTCATGGGTTTAATCGTTCAAATAAGAGGCAATCAGCCGGAATCATAGCAGTTCGCAGGATTTCACGGCTGTGGCACAATAAGAAACTTTCTTAAATCACCTCCGGAAATCAAAATGGAAGATGTCGTAATTGTTGATGCCGCACGTTCTGCGGTAGGTAGAAGAAACGGGTCGCTCGGTTTGGTGCACCCTACTGATACATTGGGTCACACGATGATGAAGATGCTGGAGCGGAGTCATGTTTCGTCAGACAACGTTGACCAGGTGATTGGCGGTTGCATTAACAAACTTGGCGCCCAGGGGATGAACGTAGCCAGAACGGCTTGGTTGTCGCATGGTGGGGCTCAAGAAACACCCTGTATCACGATCGACTCCCAGTGTGGCTCTTCTCAGGAAGCCGTTCATCTTGCGACCAGTATTCTGCGCTCAGGTATGGCCGAATGTGTCATTGCCTGCGGTGTCGAGAACATGTCTAGACTGCCGATCGGAACAGATTCAGTGGGTCTTAAGCCTGCGCTGGGTAAACCCGTTTCCCGCTCGTACTTCGAGCAATACGAATTCACCAGTCAGTTTGAGGGTGCGGAAAGAATGGCAGAAAAATACCAGATCACGCGGCAGGACACTGACGCTTTTGGTCTGCAGTCCCAGGAACGCGCCAAAAAAGCAGTAGAAAGTGGTCATTTCGATAGCCAGATTATTCCTATGGAAGTACCGGTGTTTGACGACGAAGGTAAGAGAACAGATAAATCTTTTGTTTTCCAAAAAGATGAAGTTCTTCGTGACACCAGTCTTGAGGCCCTCGCAGGGTTAAAACCGGTGGCGCGGGAAGATGGTATTCACACTGCGGGAACTTCCTCGCAGATTGCAGATGGGGCTGCGGCCGTGTTGCTGATGACCGCATCCAAAGCTGCCGAACTTGGTGTCAAGCCCATCGCGCGGGTTATTGATGCGCAGTTAGTGGGTTGCGACCCGGTGTTGATGCTGGAAGGCCCAATTCCCGCCACAGAGAAAATGCTCAAGAAGACCGGCCTCAAAATCACGGACATTGATGTATTTGAGGTCAATGAAGCCTTTGCTTCAGTTGTACTTGGTTGGGCTAAAACAGTTGGAGCTGACATGGACAAAGTGAATCCTAACGGCGGTGCTATCGCGCTCGGTCATCCCCTTGGTGCGACAGGCTGCTTTCTGACGACAAAGGCAGTGCATGAGTTGCAGCGTACCGATGGAGAGTATGGACTGATTGCTATGTGTTGTGGTGGTGGGCTTGGTACAGGAACCATTATTCAGAAAATCTGACGCCCAAAGGGCGTCACCTTGAGCGATGGGGCGGGTCTGCAATGCGGTAGGCCCAACGCTCGTTGAGGCCTCTTATTGAACGAATTCTAAAGATCCCTGGGTGCGTATCGCGCTATTTTTGCGCCGTAATAACCCAGGCTCGGGTCATCGCTGCAGGTCAGCTATTTCGTTGTTAAAGTGTTGCAAGGCCCGCAACATCTAAGCTCTCTTGGATTAAAAGCCCTTGGTACAAAGCCCTTGGTACAAAGCCCTTGGTACAAAGCCCTTGGTACAAAGCCCTTGGTACAAAGCCGGGCCTATTTTACGTTTACTGGCAATCGGAATTAGGACGCCGTGTCTTTCTCTATTCGGTTCGCCAATTCAAGGGGTTGCTCAGGGGCCACGGGTCGGTTTCGAAGCAGCGGTCTGTAGGGTTTAAGGAATGCCTCTATTTGCGTTAGGGGCGTCGCGTTAAGCTCGTACCAGCGCTTTTGGCCTTCGGGTTTTACCGTCACCAAGTTCGTTTGCCGCAGGTATTTAAGGTGCTTGGACACGGCGGGCTGGCTAAGGCCGGTGCGGCTTACCAGCATGTTGACGGTACACGGCGCTTGTCGGATCGCTTCAAGTAGTCGGCGACGATTCGGTTCTGCTAGCGCATTGAAGGGATCCATAGCTCTAAATATATCCGCAGAGTTATATAACTACAAATGAATATAGTAAATTTTTCTCGACCGTTAACTATCCTGTGATGTCTCGTAGCTATCTCAGAGGGCCATAGGCTATCCTTGACCTTTAATTATCGTAAACAATCAAGATTAGGGGTTAGATGTGAGTGATTTAAAAGGGCAGATTGCGGTTGTCACAGGTTCAAGTCGAGGAATTGGCAAGGGGATTGCTCTGGCGTTGGCAGAGCAGGGCTGTACTGTATACGCGACAGGTAGAACTATCGGTGACGGCGATCGAACCATCGATACGACAGCGCGCCAGGTGACTGAGGCTGGTGGTGAGGGTCATGCAATCCAGTGTGATCATGGTGATGACGATGACATTGCGCGTTTGTTTGAGCAGATTGGTAAAGAAGCTGGCCGTATTGATATTCTTGTTAATAATGTCTACAAGATTCCTACTCCGCCAGCTTGGGGTGGCGGTTACTGGGATCACCCCATTTCTATTTGGGATGATCAGGTTGGTATTGGCCTGCGGGCGCACTATGTCGCGAGTTGGCATGCGGCTAAGTTGATGTTTGAAAGTGACAATGCACGAATGCTGAATGTGTCGTCACCGGGTGGCCAGAGCTACCACTTTTCCTCATCTTACGGTACCGGTAAAGCGGGCCTTGATCGCTTAACAGCAGACATGGCCGTTGAGCTAGAGCCGAAGGGCATACCAGCCTGTGTGTTGTATCCGGGCGCTGTGTCGACAGAATTCATTCAGGATGCTGCAGAGGAGCAGGGTATGGACCTGTCGCAATCCCAAACGCCACTGCTGGTTGGGCGGGCGGCCACTTCACTGCTGATGTCTGACGACATGATGCCACGTACCGGCACAATTCAGTGGGTGGAAGATCTTATTGCAGAATTTGACCTTTATGATGAAAACGGTTCTCGTCCAACAGAGAAATACGCGCAGAGGAAAGGCTAGTGGAGTTTGCTGTCGCGGTAGCTTCTGACACCGACTCCTGGAAGCATGTAAAGCGCGCGGAAGAACTGGGTTTCCACTCAAGTTGGTTCTATGACACCCAGCTTCTGAATCCGGATGTATTTATTTGTATGGCACTTGCCGCTGCGAATACGTCATCCATTCGGCTGGGGACCGGTGTCCTGATTCCCTCTAATAGAATCGAGCCGGTGACCGCGAATGCGTTTGCAACCCTGAATAAACTGGCGCCGGGTCGTATCGACTTTGGTGTCGGTACAGGGTTCACGGGTCGTCGAACCATGGGTCTGAAGCCAATTCCGCTCGCGCGGATGAAGCGTTACATACAGCGGGTTCAGTCGATGTTGCTTGGCGAAACAGTCGCTTGGGATTTCGAGGGTCAGGAGCGGAAAATCCGTTTCCTGAATCCCGACCTGGGGTTAATTAATATTGATGATCCGGTGGGTTTGCACATCTCTGCAATGGGACCGAAAGCCCGTCGCCTTGCCGCAGAAATGAAAGCCGGGTGGCTGAATTTTGGTAATGACCCTGTCTCTCTGATCAGGGAGCTCAACGACATGCAACAGGCCTGGCAGGGGACTGGTGTCGCTGACGCGGCACAGCACAGCACGGTCTTCGCGCTCGGCGCGGTCCTCGGTGGCACCGATGCTGAGAATCGCGAAAAATTAATGGCTCAGGCCGCTCCCTGGACGGCGGTAATGTTCCACAACATGCTCGATGGAATTATGCCTGTGCCTTTGAATCTTCCGGAGAATATCTCCGCGGTTGTGGCTGAGTACCAGCTTTTGTTAAAAGACTATCAGCCAGAGGACGCAAAGTATCTGATGGTTCATCGGGGTCACTTGATGTTTCTCCGAGAAGAGGAAAAGCGACTGATTACGCCTGAATTGGCGCAGGCAACATCACTAAGCGGTTCACGTGACGAGCTTGTAGATAAAATCAGGCGCTTGTCTGAAGCTGGATACAACCAGCTTGCGATTCAGTTGGTTCAGGGTCAAGAGTCTGCCCTTGAGGATTGGGCAGAGGTCTTTGAAAGAGTTTAGGGGGTCAGGTATGGCTGAGCAGCGTTTTATTTGAACCCAGCTGCGCAGCGTTCCGGCGTCGAAGTCTGTGAAGCTCAAGGCCGATGGTGACGCCGACCTATTTGCCGTGAACGCCTTAAGCTCGAACGGTTTCTTGGGCCAACCGTTATTGCACCTGAGAAGCGGCGAGGGCCTGGTCAATATCCCACAGAATGTCATCTATTGACTCAAGCCCGACTGAAATCCTGATCATGTCTGGCGAAACACCGGCTGCGATCTGCTCGTCTTCATTCAACTGGCGGTGGGTCGTTGATGCAGGGTGGATAATGAGTGTTTTTGCATCCCCAACGTTAGCCAGGTGACTCATGAACTCTGCGTTTTCGATAAAATTCACCCCCGCTGGCTGACCACCTTTGATACCAAAAGTGAGAATAGAACCTGCCCCTTTGGGTAGATATTTCTTTGCCAGACTTGCGTAGGCATTATCTGGCAGGCCAGCATATTTTACCCAACTGACTGCGTCGTGCTCGTTCAGGAATTCGGCTACTTTTTCCGCATTTTCCACATGTCTTTCCATTCTCAGGTGCAGCGTCTCCAAGCCCTGCAGGAACAAAAAGGCATTGAATGGCGAAAGGCTTGGGCCAAGCGTCCTTAAGGTTTCTAACCGGCATTTGGTGATATAGGCAAAGTCTCCGAAGGTCTCATAAAACCGGATCCCGTGATAACCCTTTGAAGGCTCTACCATTTCCGGGAACTTCCCGTTATCCCAGGGAAACTTCCCTGATTCGATGATGACGCCACCTATGGAGGTGCCATGTCCGCAGATAAATTTGGTGGCAGAGTGGACAACAATGTCTGCGCCGTGTTCGAAAGGCTTGCATAGGTACGGCGATGCGAATGTGTTGTCGACCATTAAAGGGATACCGAACTCATGCGCGATATCTGCCACTGCCTGAATATCGATCAGGTTATTAGAAGGATTGCCGATCGTCTCGATGAATACGCATCGCGTCTTGTCGTTAATGGCGGCGCGAAAATTCTCCGGGTCATCCGGGTCGACAAACGTTGTGTTGATGCCCATACGACGAAAATTCACGTCAAACTGGGAGTAGGTACCACCATACAATGTGCTGGCTGAGACTATTTCGTCACCATTGGAGAGCAATGTGAGGAGGGCGGTCATTTGTGCGGCCATGCCAGAGGCAACTGCGAGCGCTGCAGTTCCGCCTTCCAATGCCGCCATGCGTTCTTCGAACATAGCGGTTGTGGGATTAGATAGTCGGGTGTAGATGTTCCCGAACGTTTGCGCATTGAAAAGACTGGCGGCATGGTCTGTATCGTCGAAAACATACGCCGCGGTCTGATAGATAGGCGCGGCTCTTGAACCGGTTGCTGGGTCAGGGATTTGCCCTGCATGAAGGCAAAGTGTCGCGAAATCGTATTCGTGGTCTGACATTGGTCATCCTGTTGTTTTTTTTACACCACCCACCGCGGGCGCTTTAGTTAACACGCCGCGGGCTTTTCATATAACACGCCGCGGGCTTTTCATATAACACGCCGCGGGCTTTTCACATAACACGCCGCGGGCTTTTCATATAACACGCCGCGGGCTTTTCATATAACACGCCGCGGGCGCTTACTCGAGATGATTCCCGTGTTGACGCCGGACCAGTTTAGGCCGCCGAAGAGTCGGGCGTATTCTATTTTCATACAGCGGTCCATGACCACGGTCATCCCTTTGTCTCTGGCCTCTGTGGCGGCTTGTTCGTTAGCGATGCCCAGTTGCATCCAGAAAACCTTGGCGCCCAGCTTTGCTGCACCGTCAATAAAGCTTGGGACATTCTCTGATCGTTGGAATAGATCAACGACATCGACGGGCTCATTGATTGATGCAAGGTCAGGGACACAGGGTTGCCCCAGTATTTCGTCATAATTAGGGTTAACCGGAATTACGTTGTAACCGTGGTCCAGTAGATATTTTGCAGCAAAGTAACTTGGCCTAGACCAATTGCCAGACAAACCGACGATCGCGATGGTAGAGCTCTCTTCGAGAATAGTCCGAAGCTGGATATTTGAAAGGTTGTCCGCGGTCATTGTTGCGCTCCAGAAAGAACGTCAATTGTACATCAAGGCCCGTGGCTTGTTTTCAAAACTCGTTGTTTCGTGTCAGCAATTATCCAGACCGAACCTGTTGATGAGTAGTGACTCCAGAGGAACAGAAAAAAAGAAGTCAGCGACACAGGTAGAATCAAGATCGTTGAGATCAAGACCGTTGATATCAAGCCCGCGAGAGAATGGGTGTGCTCATTGCTGTTTGATAGGTAATGAGTGTTTAAAGGTTAAATGTCTTTACCGTCAGTGCGAGTGGCGATATGCGCCGCTAGATCAAATTTGAAAACCGGTCCCCTGGCGACCATTGCCGCGGCGTGTTCGGTGACAAGGTAATCCCATCCAGCATGCGGGAATATGTAAAACTGATCTTTTTCGACCGCGTCGAATACATGTGCCGCTAGAGCTTCCGGCGATTTACTTCCAGCCAGTAGCTCATTAATGCCAAGGCCAGAGTTCGCGGGGTTGGTGTCACTTTTGAACTCTCTGGGTCGGTTACGTTCAGCGTCCCCGATTTTTGTGTTAACCCATCCAGGGCAGACAACCGATGCCCCAATGGTTCCACCGGCGGTTTCAAGGTCATTGGCCAAGGCTTCACTGAGGATGATGACCCCGTACTTACTGATGCCGTAGGGCACACTCCCGGGGATAAACGAAGCGATGGAAGCCGTGTTCACGATATGACCTTCTTCGCCATGAGCAACCATGTGGGGCGCGAAGGTTTGCACGCCTCCCAGTACGCCATAAAAGTTCACCCCCATGACCCAGTCCCAGTCGGTATCAGGCAGATCCCAGACGGGCTTCGGCGGGCCACCATTGACGACTCCAGCATTGTTAAACAAAAGGTGAATGTTCCCGAACTTGGCAGTGGCTTCTTCTCGCAGATGCTCAAGTGCCGATTTCTGGCGAGTGTCCGTAAGGACACCTAATATCTGAGTCTGTCTTTCTTCAAAATACTCTACAGCGGTCAGGAGCGCGTTTTCCTCAATGTCCGCCAATACGACATTCATCTGCCGGTCAGCGGCCGCTTTTGCCAACGCAAACCCAATCCCGCTTGCCCCGCCTGTAATGACTGCAGTTTTTCCTGAGAAGTCTTTCATAGATATCCTCCATCAATACGCCAAAAGTAGCAGGGGTAACGGCGTGGCATCAAGGCCCGAAAAAAATAGCGTAAATCATTGCTCGAAATAAGACAGGATCACAGTACTGGCTCTCAGGTCGTGACAACCGCCGCAGGACTAGCTTAGATTTACCAACAGTTGTGGCAAGGGCTCTATTTAGAACGTTACTTTTCCATCTGTGGAACGCTTTCGTCTAGCGTTACCCAGTTCTGTTTGGTACTGCACCAAACATGAAACCCGGGTGTGAACGCTGAGGTATCGTCAAGCGTCCCTGTTTTAAGGAATAGCAAGTCAGGTTGGCTTGGAATGGCCGAGTAAATTGGTGAGCCACACGTACCACAAAAAAAACGCTCTACCGTACTTCCACTATCGGTATCGCTATCCTGATAGAGTTTCGGTGTTCCGGTCATGTTGAATTCGACCTTGGGAACGCCGGCCAGCGTTGAAAAAGCAGAGCCAGCCTGACGCTGGCAGTTTTTGCAATGACATACCCCGGACATCGCTGGGTCATTAGGGAATTCGTAACTGATCTCGCCACAGAGGCATTGGCCTGTATGTGCCATATTATGTTTCCTTATATTGTCTTAAAATTTATATTGTCTTAGAGCTTATATTGTCTTAGAGCTTATATTGTCCTGGAGCGTATATTGTCTTAAGTGCAGTCTCGGTAGTATAGCTGCGTCACATCACCCAGTTCCACATGTGAATTGATACCAGGTACTCTCTGGTGTTTGGCAAACAATAATAGGGAGAACAAAAATGATAAAACTCGTAATGCCAATGAAAAGACGTCCTGGCATGAGTGTTCCCGAGTTCAGGGAATACTATGAAACCAAACACCGTTTGATCGGTGAAAAATACCTGACCGGTTTTGCGACTCGTTACCTTCGGCGGTTTACGAACCCAAACATGGATCGTGATGGAAAGGTCCGTGATCCTGAATACGATGTCTTTCTTGAGATTTGGTACCCTGATCAAGCGACCTATGAAGCTTGCGGTAAAGCACTCAGTTCCCCGGAAGTTGCGAAAGAGATACGAGAAGACGAAGAGAAAGTATTCGATATGCGTTTCATGCGTTCGTACCTAATAGAAGAGTGCGAATCGGACTTAACCTGACAGGTAACGTTCTGTCCGCAATGATCCTTGTTAGACACCAGAATGATCAAGGCAGTCGAGCTGTTTTTAGCGACTCAGCTAAGCTCGCCAATCACGATTGAATGACACTTTTTTTGGCCGCTCGATTACTCCGTTAGCATTCGCCACCACCTTTGTGTTTGCGCGCTGTCGGTGGTGCGTAGTGTGATCCAGTCAATATGTGCATTATTCGGTTTGCTGCGGTCCAGGTCGATTGCCCAGAGTGCTTCAATCTCATTGGGGACGACGGAGTAACGAACATCAATGATACGATCAGGCTTTGTCGGATCTATCGCCAGATAATTGTTGGAAAACCACCGGAACCGCTCTACATCTTTGGCCTGTTGGCTGGTCGGGTCAAGCCACGTGAAATGTTTATTAAGGTTAAGCTTTTCCGCGTTATCGCCCGGGAAGAACTTATTGTTTAATCCGACACGCACACCGTCAACAAAGAACCTGTCCTGTGTTTCATACACGACCTTCCACAGAATAAGATTCGCGAACCCAGGTTTGGCGTCCAGTCTGATCGGCTCGTGTCCTCTTTCTGCGGCCAGTTCGTGTCCTGCGGCAATGGCTCTGTCTCGCTGAAAGACACCGATGAGCAGGTAACCAATAGCCCATGCGAAAGCCACGCGTCCGAACCAAGGTTTTTTTCGATATAGGCCAAACGTGACCAGTCCGAGGATCGGCAAGGTAAACAGCGGGTCGATAATGGACACGTTGTTCCAGGAAAAACGCTCTGAACTAAAAGGCCAGAGCAGTTGGGTGCCGTAAGTCGTGCAGGTATCCAGCAAGCCGTGAGTTGCGTAACCCAGCAGGCAAAACAGGTAACTTTCCCGGAACCGAAGGCCCTTGCCAAGCAATCGATGCATCACGATCGCAACCAGCAGGGCGCCGATTGGGATAAACACAAGTGAGTGGCTGAATTGACGGTGAAACTCGAGGAAAAGTAACGGATCCGTCGACGAAAAAATAAAGATATCCAGATCCGGGGCCAGTCCGGCGAAACAACCTAGTAGGGTGGCTGCCTTTATTTTTTCTGGGTTACTCCCGCTCTGCGCTAGAGCAGCGCCCAGCGAGCCCTGACTTATTGGATCCATTGGCTAAACCTTAAACGATGGATGTTAATTGCTGGGGGCAGAAATACAAAGTCTGTCTTCAACACTCTGTCTTCAACAGGACTGGGTGTCCATATTTGACGAGCACTCTGGGAAGCGCTAGCGTAGCTCGACACTATTGGCTGGGCTGAATCATGGGGAAACTAGATAACCGGGTCGCACTGGTGACCGGCGCAAGCCGGGGTATTGGGCAGGCAATAGCGGAATTGTTTGCCGCTGAAGGAGCTCGTGTCGTCTGCGCGGCCAGGACAATCAATGAAGGCGATCATATGCTGCAAGGTTCGCTCAGCAACACGGTTCGCCGGATTGTTGAAGCCGGTGGCAGCGCCACTGCGGTGGCGGCGAATATTTCAGAAGAGGAAGACTGTCGAGCGCTCTTTGATGCTGCTATCGACACCTACGGGAAAGTCGACATCCTGGTTAACAATGCTGCGCTTAATTATTACGTCCCCATCGTCGACTATGACGTCAGTAAATGGGTGCGGGCGTTTGCCGTGAATGTTCACGGTCCTTTCATGTTATCCAGGCTCGCTTTGCCCGGCATGATGAAGCGCAACAGCGGCGCGATCATCAATATTTCATCCGGTTCCGCGATTGGTCCTGGCCGCGGGCCTTACGAAGCAGAGGGCCATGGTGGCACTATGTATGGTGCGAGTAAGGCCGCGCTGGAAAGAATGACTCAGGGCCTTGCGCAGGAAGTCCAGCATCACAATATAGCGGTGACCTGTTACTCACCCTCGCAGGTTGTACCAACACCCGGCACGGTTTATCACAAGCTGGTAGAAGGAATGGATGATCCCAAAGGGGAACCGGTGGAGATCATGGCAAAAACCGCATTGTTGCTTGCCACCGAACACGCGGAAAAGGTCAATGGCCGAGTGACCTACAGCCAGCAAATCTTGGCAGAGTTTGGCTGGATTGATGATGGTAAGGGTATTGGCTTTGGTCGAACGGGTTCCGGGTATTCTCAGATATGACATTAAGGCTTAAAACTTATATCGACTTCAAAAGCCCGTACGCCTTTATCGCGAAAGATGCGACCTACCAGCTTGAGCAGGATTTCGATCTGGAAATTGACTGGTATCCACTGACGCTTAACATCGGCAGCTACCTTGGCACCGCGAAGAAAGATGACAGTGGCAAGGTGACAGAGAGTAGCCGCTCACCCAGGCAATGGCTTGCGGTGAAGTACGCCTATAAGGATGCTCGCCGATACGCCGAGCTTCGTGGGTTGACCCTTAAAGGTACCCAAAAAATTTGGGAGAGTTCGCTTTCTGCGATTGGGTTGTTATGGGCTAAGCGCCAGGGAAGGGTTTGCCTAAAAGCCTATATTGACGATACTTATGACAAGTTTTGGAAGCGGGAGCTTGATATTGAAGACCCTAAAGTGATTGTTACCCAGTTGCAGACATCCGGATGTGATGTAGAAGGGTTCGAGGATTTTCTGGCAGGTGAAGGTCGTGATTACCATGACAGCCTTCAGGATGAGATTCTCGACCGAGGATATTATGGCGTCCCAACCTATGTGATCGACGGTGAGTCCTATTTTGGCAGGCAACACCTGCCAAGAGTGCGCTGGCACCTGGAAGGTAAGGCTGGGGCCATGCCGGATATAGCCTATGACGTCATTCTTCGTGAAAGTGTGCCCGAAAAATGATGACTATCTATGTCAATTTCGCGGAATTACCCTCATGGTTAATGCTTGCGCCGCTAAAAGACCTGTGCCAAGGGGTAAAGATTGACGTAACTTGGAAGCCAATGCTCGGTTCTTTGGGCAATGTCGCGGGCTCTAACATTAAGCCAGGTGCGGACGATCCACTGGAAAGTTACAAAGCAAGGCGAGCTGATGCTCGTCACAAGACCGCTCAACGTGAAAACGAACGGATGTGTGAAAGGCTTGGGATCAAGCCAGCACAGGGCGAGAGGAACATAAACCCCTTGTATTTATCGTTGGGGATGAGTTGGTTGACGAGCGAGGGAGCTCAGTTGCAACAGTATCTCAACTACGTCGAGACTGCTTTTTTAAAAACCTTTGGTGATGGCGCTGACGTTGAGTCGCTTTCTGGTCTAAAAGTTGTTTTGGAGGAAGCTGGATTCCCGATCGCTGGTCTGGATCATTTCCTGGAAAACGAGGCCCCGGACCTTGAGGCAGCGCAGGAAGAAATAATGAACAGTGGTGTGTTTAATGCGCCGGCATTCGTGGTCGATGGCGAGATTTTCCATGGCCGTGAACATCTTCCATTGATCCAATGGATGCTGAAGGGAAAGCAAGGGATACCGCCCGTGTGAAGCGCTGGCTGAGTTCTTCGTTAATTGATGCTATTTTGACTTTTCGGCTTTACCTAAAGGAATAAAAGGATGACGGATCAGCCACTCATATTAGGCGCAGTACTGTACGAAGGGTTCGAGTTGTTGGATATGTTTGGCCCCCTTGAGATGTTTACCGCCGTTGCGCCTGAGGTATTGCAGGTTGTCATGATTGCTGAAAAAAAAGGAGCAGTGAAAGCCGGCTCGATGGCGAACAGCCCGATGCCAACGTGCATTGCAGACTATGGGTTTGATGATGCGCCGGATCTCGACTTGATCCTCGTTCCGGGTGGTATTGGTACCTTTGCTGAGCTTGAAAACGACAAAATATTGAGTTTTCTGAGAGACCGCGCCGAAAAGGCCCAGATTACAGCCTCGGTATGCTCTGGTTCAGCTTTGCTGGCAAAGGCAGGTCTTCTTGATGGACATAGGGCAACATCAAACAAAATGTTCTTCAACCTTGCCGTGACACAATCCGATAAAGTTGAGTGGATTGAAGCGGCTCGCTGGGTAGAAGACGGAAAATTCGTGACTTCCAGCGGCGTGTCAGCGGGCATTGATATGGCGCTGGCTATTATTGCGAGACTATTTGGAAATGAACTGGCAGAAACAATTGCGAAAGGAGCTGAATACATCTGGCACAGGGAAGCCGACGTTGATCCTTTCGCGCAGTACCTAAATGAAGGCAGTATCTAAACTATTTAAAAAAACCAAACACCGATAAATTTAATCAAGAGGTAAACCATGGATTTTGATATCCCCAAAGAGATAGCCGACTACCTTGTCGTGCTGGACGACTTTATTGAGAAAGAGATTAAACCGCTAGAGAATGAAAACGATAACATCCGTTTTTTTGACCATCGACGTGAAGATGCAAGAACGGACTGGGACCGTGGCGGTTTGCCGAATGGGGAATGGGAAGCGTTGTTGTTCGAGGCACGAATGAGGGCAGACCGGGCCGGTCATTACCGATATGCAATGCCCGAAGAATTTGGTGGTCAAAATGGTTCCAACCTGGGTATGGCCATTATCCGTGAGCACTTTGCTTCCCAGGGCCTTGGGTTGCACAACGACCTTCAGAACGAGCACTCCATCGTTGGTAACAATGTGGGTGTTCTACTGATGTCCGAATACGGTACTGAAGAACAGAAGGAAGAGTGGATGCCGCTTATGCTGGAAGGCAAGCGCGGCTTCGCTTTTGGTATTACAGAACCGGATCACGGATCCGATGCGACCCACATGGAAACAACCGCGGTTCGTGATGGCGATGGCTGGCGGATCAATGGTGCAAAGACCTGGAACACCGGCATCCATAAAGCGCAGTACGACATGGTGATGGCTCGAACCAGTGGCAAGGCAGGCGATGGTGACGGTATTACTGCATTTCTGACGCCGATGAACTCGGACGGGTTAAAAATTGAAGAATTCCTCTGGACCTTTAACATGCCGACCGATCATGGCACGGTTTCGTTCAAGGATGTCTATGTAGACGATGGCGCGATTTTCGGCGGTGAAGGAACGGGGCTGCAGATCGTGCAGCACTTCTTCAATGAAAACAGAATCAGACAGGCGGCCTCAAGTCTCGGCGCTGCCCAGTTCTGCGTCGCTGAGTCGGTTAAGTATGCCGGGGAAAGAAAACCATTTGGCAAACCGCTTTCTGTGAACCAGGGGATCCAGTTCCCGCTAGTTGAGCTGCAGTCACAGATTGAGATGCTGCGCGCATTGATTCACAAGACAGCCTGGGCTATGGATAAGTATGGCGCGTTCTCGGTATCGGACAAGGTCAGCATGTGCAACTACCAGGCGAATCGTCTGTGTTGTGATGCCGCAGACCGGGCGATGCAGGTTCATGGGGGGTTGGGTTATTCCCGGCACAAACCTTTCGAGCATATTTATCGTCATCATCGTCGTTATCGAATTACCGAGGGGGCTGAAGAAATACAAATGCGTCGTATTGCGGGGTACATGTTTGGCTTTATGAGCCAGCAGGCGCCAAAGGGTGTGAAGAGTGTCAGCGGACGATAACTTTAAGGAAAAACTCGCTGGGGTCGTGCTGGCGCACATTACCGATTGCAAGAGCCTGGTCTCGGTAGACAGGCTTTCGGGTGGCGCGAGCCAGGAAACCTATCGGTTGGTTATTGAGACCTCGGCTGGGGAAAAGCGGTTAGCCATGCGGCGAACGCCAGGTGGCGAGTACGCGGAAATAACGCCACAGCACCCGGGCCTGGACGTAGAAGCGTTGCTGATGCAAAGCGCCCTGGCGGTCGGGGTGCCAGAGCCAGAAGTTTATTACGTTCTGCAACGTGAAGATGAACTTGGCGACGGCTTTCTCATGGAGTGGCTGGATGGTGAAGCGTTGGGGGCAAGGATTGTTCGATCCCCCGAGTTCGCAACGATACGCCCGAAGCTTGCGTATGAGTGCGGCAAGGTTCTGGCACAGATCCATTCCATTGACCTGGACGCGACGGGTCTCAGGGGCCGACTTTGGGAAATTCCTCCAGCGGAATTCGTTGAACAGACCTGGGAACGCTATCGGCTTCTGGATACGCCCCAGCCTATGATTGACTATGTCGCTCGCTGGTTAATGGAAAACCTGCCAGAGCAGCACGAGACCGCGCTGGTTCACAACGATTTTCGCAACGGTAATTTCATGTTGTCACCGGACGGTATTGTTGCTGTGCTTGATTGGGAGGTTGCTCATGTCGGTGATCCCATGCGGGATCTTGGCTGGATGTGTACCAATTCCTGGCGATTTGGTGCCAGCGACCCGGTTGGTGGCTTTGGTCAATACGAAGACCTGTTCCAGGGATATGAAGACGAGTCCGGCAAGATCGTCGATCCAGAGCATGTAAAATTCTGGGAAGTCTTTGGTTCATTCTGGTGGTCGGTAGGCTGCCTCGGCATGGCCGAACATTACCGAAGCGGCCCGGACAAAACCGTAGAACGACCGGCGATTGGTCGGCGTACGTCAGAGTGTCAGGTCGATTGTGTCAATCTGCTGATTCCAGGTCCCGTTAAGATGGTGAAGGAATCACCAGGATTCACGAGCGTGGATATCCCACGCACCGATGAACTGCTTGTCAGTGTCAGGGATTTCCTTCGCAACGATGTCATGGATGAAACGACTGGTCGGGCAAATTTTTTGTCGCGGGTGGCCGCCAACTCATTAGATATTGTGCTGCGCGAATCATCGTTAGGGCCCCTGCACCAAACGTTGGAGCTTGACCGACTGCGGGCGTTGTTCGAGTCCGACGAAGGCCTTGATGTCCTTAAAAGGCGACTGGTGACAGCGCTACGTGATAAGCAAATCTCGTTGGACAATGAGGCGCTGCAGAATCACTTGCGTCAGACGGTGGTCAACCAGGTTGCGATAGACCAACCCAAATACTCTGGGCTCAAGAATGCGTTGAATAATGCCTAGGTTCGTTCTTCTGGTATTGTTTTTGATTCTCAGCAATACGCTTGTAGCTGAGGCTATACCCGTTAAGTTGCCGATCGGCGTTGAAGGGATCCTTAATACACCCGCTGGGCCAATCAAAGGGTCCGTGCTGCTGCTGCATGGCTGGAATGCGGATATGAACGAAGTGGGCAACCTTTACGCAGATCTGGCAGGGCAACTTGCAGAAAGAGGGGTCGCGAGTTTTAGGATTAGCTTTAGCGGTGAAGGCGCTAGGACAGGGTATGTGGTGAGCTCCACTTTTGACTCCCGCGTAGGGGAAGCGGAAGCTGCCCTTCAATTCATGAAGGAAAAGTTCCCGCAGGTGTCACTCGGCGTTCAGGGATACTCACTGGGTGGTCTCACGGCAATGGGTTTGGTTGGTCTATACCCTGATACCTTTAAGACCATGGTGCTCTGGGCTGCCGCTGCAGAGATGAGGATCAACGGTGATGCCGCCTATGACGCCGCTGTTCGAAAAGCGATGAAGCATGGCCGTGCGGTGTACAAAGACTGGACTGATATCACGCTAACCCGTGAGTTCATCTCAGGGTTTGTAGGGGTGAACGTCGAGAATAATCTGGCGCTTTACACGGGCGCGTTACTGACGATACGCGGCGACCAGGACTTTTTGCCAGGGCTCGATCCAGCGTGGTTAAAACTGGCGCCAACTGACGACAAGGCATTCATTCTGATGGGTGGCGCGGATCATATATTTCATGTGCTGGATCCCGACAAGCCTGGCTATAGTGAACGCTTGCTCCAGTTTACTGCGAACTGGTTTGATCGAACGCTTTAACGACTGGAGCAATTAGCGGCAAGGGGTTTCAACCGCTTTAGCCTTCAAACACTGTAGCCTTCGAACATCGTAGTCTTCAAACATTGTAGCCTTCGAACATCGTAGTCTTCAAACATCGTAGCCTTCGACCATTGTAGTCTTGAACCTTGTCGTTTCACTTCCTTGGTTTGCCGGCGTTTAGTGATATCGTTTCTGGCTTGATGGCGCTTTTAGAGTGACGTCGGGCTGGATCCAGTTTAATAATGCCAGGCATCATATGTCCGGAGTGATGTCCTTAGTCTGTTTTTTGTTCACAAAGGAAGTTTTTCGATCAACGCTCGAACCACATCAATAGAGAGACCGACCAGTCCTGCAACGATTGCGCCATTGATTCGAATGAACTGCAGGTCTTTGCCAATCTGCTCTTCAATGCGTTCCGATGTGGCCTTTGGGTCCCAGCCTTCAATTGTTTCCGAGATCAGCGCTGCAACCTCTTCGTTATAGCGGCTAATAAGATGCCTGGGGCCTTCCTTGGCCCAACCATCAAGTTTGTTCGCCAACGTCTCGTCATCCAAAATCGACTGGCCTAAGGCAAGCGCTGCTTTTTCGACGGCTTACTTGAACTCAGCATTGGGGTGTTCGCTTTTGGGAATAAGGACTTCTTTAATAAATCGCCAATTAGGCGTCTGTAAATTCAATCATTGCCGGTGCCCCAACCCGTTCCTCGTCGATCGTGACCTCCTCCTCACGGATACCCTCGGAATGTTTCAGCGCCGCTATAAGCTCGTTGATCGCGGCGCTGACCAGTCCTGCAGCCACCTGTTCCGCGATCACGAGGAGCATCGCAGCCTCCGAGGTCGCGTTCAGGTAGCCAGTCCATTGACAAGAGAGTTCAAAGTAAGCACTCACTACCTGGATTATTGCCCAAGGTATAGGCAAACCAGTGGCAAGGCGTTTCACTAGGGTAAGCCCCTGGATCCGAGTTGGAACCTGAGTCATAAAATGTTTATCGCTGATAGCAAGACTGTCTGGTTGAGAGAGGAAGCATGATGCAAGCCTGAAAGGTGAAGACAATGTTGATACCGCGGGGCCAACGGCATAAAAACAGCAGGATAAAATTGTATGAGCCTGTATTTTCGGTCGAATTGACCAATTTTTAGCTGATTGGACATTCGTTGGTTGAAAACAACATTAGCATTTGCTCCTATAGCCTAACGTTAACTAGCAAGTAGGGATGACTGTGGATCTGTTTTCACTCAAGGGAAAAAATATTGCAATAACGGGGGCATCCTCAGGGTTCGGGCACCATTTCGCCGGAGTATTGGCCGCTGCTGGAGCCAATGTGATTCTCGGCGCGAGAAGGACCGATAAAATAGCCGATCGCGTTGCTGACATTAACGCTAGCGGCGGGCAGGCGCTGGGTGTTCCTCTTGACGTTACAGTTCCCGATTCCTGTGCTGATTTTTTGCGCCAAGCGGGTGAAGCTTTTGGCCCCGTTGATGTGCTGGTCAATAACGCCGGTGTTGAAGCAGGGGCGAAAACCTATTCGATGATCGATGAGGAAGACTGGGACTTCGTGCTGGACACCAATCTAAAATCAGTTTGGCGATTGTCCAAGATGTTTACAGAGACCGTGATAAAAAACAAACAACGTGAGGGGAATATCATTAATGTCGCCTCGATCTCTGCTTTTAGAACCATCAAAGGTCAGTTCCCCTACGCGGTGTCTAAAGCGGGACTGGTTAAAGCGACTGAAATTATGGCGCTTGAGGGGGCGCGTTACGGTATTCGGGTGAACTCTCTAGCGCCGGGATACATCCTCACGGATGTAAGTCGCATACTGCTTGAAAGCGAAAGATCCGATACTTTCGTAAAAGGTATCCCCATGCGTCGCTATGGAGAGTTTGAAGATCTAGATGGTCCCTTGCTGTTACTGGCATCAGATGGGTCACGTTATATGACGGGATCAACGATCGTCGTTGATGGTGGTCATATCGTTTCGGAACTTTAACCATAAGTTGCTTAAATGGCTTAGCCGCTACCCGGATTGAAGATTGAAGATCGGAACTCGGAACTCGCAGGTCTTTGCGCACGTACTTGAACCTTGACCTGGTTCGGCTTTGTGGGGGCCGTACTATGGTCATTGCTTGTATATTGCACAGATAACGCCGTGGTTTACTTTACTTTGGCCATCTAAATGATAATAATTCTCATCTTTATTTAGCTCGGCCTCTTTATGACCCTTGCAGATGTGGCGCCAACGGGGCGCTGCCGAATTATAGGCGCTGCCATCGATCACCGTGATTTTCAGAGCCGCCTGTATGCGCTCGGTTTATACCCAGGTGTATGGGTTGATGTACTGCATATTGCCCCCTTCGGAGACCCGCTGCAGGTAAAGGTTGGACACACACTGCTGAGCATTCGTAAGCGCGAAGCCAGTCTTGTCATGGTGGAGCTGGAATCGTGAGCGCTTTCAGGATTGCACTCATAGGGAATCCCAATTGCGGCAAAACAACGCTTTTCAATGCGTTGACGGGTTCACACCAGAAGGTCGGTAACTGGCCCGGGGTAACGGTTGAGAAGAAGACCGGCACATTTATCGATGAGAATCGTGATTGCGAAATAGTTGACCTTCCAGGAATTTATTCGCTCGAGCAGGATTATCTTGGGCTGGATGAAAAGATCGCGCGGGACTATCTGACGGCGAGTGACTTTGACGTCATCCTGAATATTATTGACGCCGGCAACCTGCAGCGAAACCTGATCCTGACGCAGCAATTGCTGGAATTGGGTCTACCGGTGGTTGTTGCGGTTAACATGCTTGATGTTGCGGAACGAGAAGGCATCACCGTTGATACTGAGTCGCTAACTGATCAACTTGGCGTGCCAGTCGCCCCCATTATCGCGTCGAAGCAGCAGGGGTTAGATGAGCTGTTGCTGCAATTGTTTACCGCTGACGCTTCTGGCAGGCAAATCGAAGTGCTCACCAGTGGTGAATTTGTTGGTGAAAAAATTATCAAACGCTACCAGCGTGCGGAAACTATTGTCAGCGGCGCCGTGCAGATGGTTCCGGTTGCACACACTATTACCGAAAGACTTGATAAGTGGGTGCTCAACCGTTGGTTGGGTATACCGATTTTTCTGGCGATGATGTACGTCATGTTTACGGTGGCAGTTAATGTCGGTGCCGTATTTATTGATTTTTTCGATGTGCTTTTTGGCGCTCTGGTCGTTGACACGCCGCGGTGGTTTCTGGAATCCGCAAATGCACCGGCTTGGGTAATCGTGTTGCTTGCTGACGGCCTGGGAGGAGGCGTTCAATTAGTGGCAACTTTCATACCCGTAATTGGTGCTTTATTCCTCTGCCTTTCATTGCTGGAGTCTTCAGGCTACATGTCCCGCGCGGCCTTTGTTGTTGATCGGCTTATGGCAAGAATTGGTCTGCCAGGTACGGCATTTGTGCCCCTGATCGTAGGGTTTGGTTGTAATGTGCCCGCGGTCATGGCGGCACGGTCGCTAGGCAAAGAGAGCGATCGCCTGCTCACGATTTCGATGGCGCCATTTATGTCCTGTGGCGCAAGACTAACGGTATATGCTCTTTTCGCCGCGGCACTATTTCCTACCAACGGGCAGAATGTCGTATTCGGTTTATATCTGCTCGGTATCGCTATGGCAGTTCTGACAGGATGGCTGTTCCGGAAACAGATTTTTGATGAAGAGATGACGCCTTCCTTTCAGGAAATGCCGACATACCATGTGCCTGTGCTCCGTAACATCCTGCTAACGACCTGGTTTCGATTGAAGAGCTTTGTGTTCAGGGCTGGCCGGACTATTGTCCTGGTCGTTATCGGTCTTAGCTTTCTCAATTCAGTGGGTAGCGATGGATCTTTTGGAAATGAAGATAGCGAGCAGTCAATGCTGGCAACGCTGGGTAAGGGCATGACACCGTTGTTCAAACCTATCGGGCTTAAGGAAGAAAATTGGCCTGCGACGGTGGGATTGTTTACCGGGTTGTTTGCGAAAGAAGCTGTCGTTGGCACCTTGGATGCGCTCTATAGCGATGACAGTTCAGTCAATGATAATGGGGGCGCAAGACCGGACCTGTTAGATGCAGCCAAAGAAGCGCTGCTCAGTATCAAGGTCAATGGCGCTGATTTACTGTCAAATCTCGGCGATCCTCTGGGAATTGGCATCGAAGATAGTAGTTCTCTGGAATCTGCGGCACAGGCTCAAGGTGTTACCGGCACGACCCTGACCAATATGGCGGCTCAGTTTGGCACTCAATTCGCCGCTTTCTGCTATTTAGTGTTCGTTTTGTTGTATGCCCCCTGTGTTGCCGTGTTGGGTGCGATTGCAAAAGAATCAGGTGTCAGGTGGATGTTACTGACTTTTGGGTGGACTACAGGGCTGGCCTACGTCACAGCAAGTTGCCTTTACCAGTTAGGTACAATAGCCGAGCATCCAGTATCTTCGCTGATCTGGTTGAGCGGTAGCGCGGTTATATCGGTTTTGGCGGTAAGGTTGTTGCGGATTGTTGGCAGGAAGTCAATCAATACTAGCTTGATTGACGTCACTCAGGTGAGTTGATATGCAGGCTTCAATCCCCGCTCGCATCGTGTAATCATTGTAAGATCTTTTAATAGGTAGCATTAGTGGATATTCGTACACGTCTTTCTCTGGCACTCGTTTTTGTGTCTCTGCTTTCCATGATGCTCCTTGGCTCATTTGCGTATTACACGTCCTCGAATCTGCTTCTGGAGATATCTCTCAGGCAGTTGGATGCACTGGCGGAGAGTAAACGCCGTGACCTTGATAAAGTGTATGACGGCTGGGAAGATCATTTACGACTGGTGCGCGAGATAAAGGAGCTTCGGTATGCTATCCGTAACTATACCGAATATGACGAGCCTCAAGCGCTACGTACTATTCAGAATACGATTCAACGCATCACCGTTGCGGTAAAGGAAATAGATAAAGTTATTATCCTTGATCTCGAGGGAGGGGAAATCACTTCTTTCGGTCGTTCAAAAATAACGTATACAAAGGTACCGATAGGCGATGACGTTACCTATGTGGGTACCTTCCTTTCGGAGGAGGGCCCGCGGGTAGTAATGAATACCGGGGTGCATCTTGATGGCGCGCTTATCGGTGGTATTGAACTCATTATGGATGCCAGTGACGTTTTTGATGTCACCAGTGATTACACAGGGCTTGGCGAATCAGGCGAAGCTTTCGTCGTGATAGACGTCGGAGAGAAACTGGTCGTTTTGAATCCACTTCGCCATGACGATGAGAGGTTTATGGGAGAGCAGATACAAGAATCTGCGTCGGGTGATTTTAGAACTGTATTTACGCCGATTGAAGAAATCCCGGCAGAAGCACAGAAAGATTATCGAGGGGAATGGGTGTGGCTCGCAACGCGATATCTGGAAGAAATGGGTTGGGGTCTTGTTGTTAAAGTCGATGTGAGCGAAGAGGGGAAGCGGGCACTTGTGCTAAGAGAATCCCTGTTCGATATTGCCGTTGCCCTATCAGCTTTTGCGATCATTGGCGGTGCACTCCTGGGGTTCTATCTGGCCAAGCCCATTCAGGGCCTGGCGGTCGTGGTTGAACGTCTGCGTCACGGTGAACGCGGTATGCGAGCCGATGTTAAAGGCGACGACGAGATAGCTTACCTGGCCGAATCGTTAAATGAGTTTCTGGACCATTTAGATCAAGAGCAGCTGTTAGAACAAGAGCGGCGGGACAAAGATGTCTGAGTTCATAGACTTTTTGAAGTTATTTGGAGGTTTTGTCTATCTACTGATGGGCGGTGAGTTGTTGGTTCGAGGCGCGCTGGGTTTGTCCAAGGAAAGAAATATCTCCCCTGTCGTTGTTGGTATGACTGTCGTTGCCATGGGTACTTCAGCACCAGAACTAATGGTTTCTACTTTCTCTGCCTTGTCTGGCTATCCAGGTATTGCGATTGGCAATGTCATAGGATCCAACATCGCTAATGTGCTCCTGGTGATTGGTGTTCCGGTGATGATTTACCCTATTTCCTGCGGTCAGGAGGGTCTGTCACGACAAACAAGCCTGATGGTTGCGGTATCCCTGATGTTTATTGTCATGTGTGTGTTCCAGCCCATTACCTTTCTGGAAGGAGTTTTACTGGTGACGCTTCTGGTGATATTCCTGGTTATGGCGACAAGGGGCTCTGAACTTATCCCAATGGATGATCCAGAGGAAGAGATGGACAGGGGGCTCGGACTGCCGACCTACCCGAGCACCATTACGCTTTTTATTGTGCTGGGGGTTATTGCTCTGCCGCTTGGGGCGGACCTGGTGGTAGAAGGTAGTATTGGTCTTGCTTCCTCATGGGGGGTATCAGAAGCGGTTATTGGTCTTAGTTTGATTGCGCTTGGTACTTCTCTGCCAGAGCTAAGTACAACGGTTATTGCGGCACTGCATAAGAGTTCCGATGTGGCCATTGGCAATGTTGTCGGCAGCAATGTGTTTAATATTCTTGCCATTCTGGGCATCACGTCGCTACTGACAGACATTCCGGTTGACCCATCGTTCCTGCGATTCGATGTTTGGGTCATGTTCGGATGCGCGATTCTGCTTTGGATATTCGTTCTCACGAAGCGGACGATCGGCCGCGTAGCCGGCGGGTTGTTCCTGGCGGGATACTTTTCTTATCTCACGATCATCTACTAGGTTCGTTGCCTAAACCCGGATTGCGCCAATAGCATCAAGCTGGCGAGACATGTGAGCGCTGCGTTTTGCCATGGCCATAAACATATCGTTGCCGCGTTCGGTTTCTCCCACGATCATGGAGGCGATCACGGCCATGATCATCCCAGCAGGTGCGTAGTGTCGGTAATAATGCCAGCATTCATCCCAGTCCATGGATACGTTATAGCCTGACAAGGTGTCGAAGTACTGCCTCACCAGTTCTTCTTCGAGTCTTCCACGTTCGTCTTCGATGACAGAAGTTCCCATAAAATAACTGACATCCCCAAGTGCGCAGTCAAACGCGGGGGACTGCCAATCGACGACCGCCAGAGGGTAGGGTCCGCCAAACATCATGTTATCTAGCCGGTAATCGATGTGTATCAGCGTTTGTTCTCCCGGGTAACTGGACATGTAAGCCTCAAGATTGTCACCCACAAGCCGAACCATTTCTTTTTCGTCATCCGTTAAGCGTGGGCCGTATCTGGTAAGGAAGCCCGGACTCACCATGTCGTATAGTGCTTTAATGCTATCAGCGCCGTTCCGTCGGTTGCTGATTAACAGGTCATCAACAATAGAGCTGTCACCCCACAATGGGCCATGCAGGTGGGCCAGTTGCGTCATGGCGAGATGGGCCTGCTGATATCCACAACCACCAAGCTGGTCGCCCTGTTCCCCGGGGGCAAGGTCTTCCATCATGATGACAAAGTCGTGAGTCTCATTATTAGCGCCTGTAAAGAACACCTCAGGCGTCTGGATTAAAACTTTAGACTGCAGGTGCTCGTAAAAGTGAACTTCTCTGATGTAATTGGACGTGTCGATACCTGTCTGGCGACTCACTGGGTCAGTCGAGGGGAACTTGCCGACAACCGTCTTTGGGATATCACCGGACCCGGTTAACTCAAACCGAACATTCTCCCCGACCTGGCCGGTGCCAATTGATTTCGCCTTGTAGCTGGAAACAGCGCCGTTAACGCCTGCTTGCTGAAAAATATCGGTAAGCCATTCAGCAGTGATGGCAGAAGGTTCACTAATAATGGGGGGTGTCGGCATCTTTTTTCCAGCGGGTCAGGGTGGTTCACTATAGGAATCGTTGACCGGTCCTGCAAGTCGTGTAGAGTCATCGACTGTTCAGTCGTCTACAGCCTATGTCTATCCGAAAATTCTCCTTTACTACGGCGATTGCCATCGTTATTGCCAATATGATCGGCACAGGGGTGTTCACCAGCCTGGGCTTCCAACTGCTTGATATACAGTCAACGTTTGTCGTCATGATGCTATGGCTAATTGGCGGGGTGACAGCGCTTTGTGGCGCTCTGACCTACGCTGAGTTAGGCACGCGCCTACCCCGGTCTGGCGGGGAGTACAACTTTCTGACCGAGATTTATCATCCGGGAGCGGGTTTTGTATCCGGCTGGATATCTGCCACGGTTGGCTTTGCGGCGCCGACGGCGCTGGCTGCTATGACTTTTGGGGCTTACCTTGAAGCGAGCCTCCCTGGATTATCAAGTACGGTCATGGCGTCGATTCTTGTTATTGGATTGACAATCGCTCATGCCTATTCGCGAGCGGCAAGCGGCGGTATTCAGACGGTGTTCACGATCATTAAAGTGATACTCGTACTGGTTTTCGTGGCGCTCGTTGCCATCGCGGTGGAATCCCCCCAACCGGTGCGCCTGTTGCCCGCCGAGGGTGACGGAACGCTGATGCTAAGCAGTGCTTTTGCGGTGTCACTGATTTACGTTAACTACGCCTTTACGGGTTGGAACGCGGCAACTTACATCATCAGTGAAGTTGAAGAACCGCGGAAGAATATTCCCATTATTCTTTTTGTTGGTACGCTCACCGTGTTATTGCTTTACCTAATGCTTAATTATACTTTTCTTTATGCTGCGCCCATTCAGGCAATGGAAGGCAAGTTGGAGATAGGCGTCATCGTCGCACGCTATGCTTTTGGGGAAACAGGCGGCATGATTATGGGTGTGGTGCTGGCGACGCTACTGATATCAACGGTCAGTGCAATGATTATTGCCGGGCCACGGGTGCTGCAGGTCATTGGTGAAGACTTTCGTCTGTTCAGGTTCCTGTCCAGAAAAAACGATAACGATATTCCTATGGTAGCGATCGTTGTTCAGTCAATCGTAACGCTTTTTTTCATCCTGACGTCGACGTTTGAATCGGTGCTGGTTTTTTCAGGTTTTGTGATGGGGCTGAACACTTTCTTCGCCGTAGCTGGCGTCTTCGTGTTGCGATTCAGGAACCAAGGGGCAGACGGCTACAGGACGTGGGGATACCCGGTAACGCCACTTATTTTTCTTGGTCTGATGGCCTGGACGCTTACCTACATTTTGATCAACAGGCCAGAAGAAGGGATTGCAGGCCTGATCATTGTGAGCGTCGGCGCCTTGTTGTACGTTGGCACCGAACGAGTCAACCGGAAACCCGCCGCCTAGTCAGTACGCTTACTTTTTGGCAATGGCGCGAAATCACCGGGTCTGTTGTCTGCATTAGCGGCCATTGCTTCCTGGATTTCTTCTAGCTTAAACATACTTGCGTTCCATATGCTGATGTAATCCAGCCCGTCAGCCGTCGTGTGGTCGCGGGCGTAGTTGATCATCCGCTTACAACCGTAGACTGCCATAGGCGCTTTGCTGGCGATATCTTCTGCAATTTTCATGACTTCCTTGAGCATGGTTTCCTGGTCAGGATAAACATGATTCACCAGCCCCATAGATTTAGCTTCGCTCGCACTGACGCGCCTGCCTGTGTAGGCCATTTCGCGGACATATCCTTCAGGTATTAATTTAACCAGTCTTGGAAAGGTACCGACATCTGCGGTCATGCCGATGTTGGTTTCGAAAATGGTCACGAAGGCGTCTTCAGTTGCGTACCGAATGTCACATGCGGTAATCAGGTCCACACCGCCACCAATAGCGCCGCCCTGAATGCAGGCAAGAACAGGGATACGAGCTTCTTCGATACAGTTAAATGAGCCTTGCATATGTAAAACATTGTCATAAAACGCTGCGGCAGCCTGTAGTTTACGTTTTTTCTCATCACCTTCTGGTGGTTGTTCAGCACCACCGAATGAGGTGAGGTCAAGTCCGGCTGAGAAATGTGGTCCTGTGGATGATAAGACAATCACCCGAGCCTTTGCGCCACGGTCGATGTCCTTGATGATTTCAGGTAGCTCGCGCCAGAAATCAGCGTTCATGCTGTTTCGTTTGTCTGGGCGATTCAATAGGACATGCGCTATGTTGTTTTCGATAGAAACCTTAAAGCATTTGTAGGACATTCTGGTTCCGAGTGTTGTTGATGTGATTTCGGCGTTGATAATACCACTAGTTGTTAGATGACCGCGCGGTCCTTCCAGAAAGGTAGAACCTCCTTGGACTGGGGCAACCACCAAAAATAAAGCCGTAGCCACTCTTTGGAGCCCATGGACAAACAACATGCTGCAGCTTCAAACGCTTTCCGCTACCGGCAGTACCGACGAAATTTTAGGCATTACTACCCGTGATGGTGCCGTTATTTTGACTGAAGTACTTCAGCCTGCCGACGTACTAGCTTCTTGGAGGGAAGAGTATCTGCGGATAAATAATCGTTAGAAAGCTTGTCTCTAACGAGTAAGGTCGGGGAGGGTTGCTGGCGGTGCTGCGGTATCCGGATGTAGCAGTTTCGCTAGGATTTCCAGGCCGTCCACGAGTCTTGGGCCAGGCCTGCTGAAATAGGCATTACCATCTAGAATATAGACTTGCCCGTTCTTTACCGCCGTCAAAGCGTTGAAGTCAATGCGAGCTTTGAGTGATTCAAGGTCGCTGGTTGCTCTTTCTTTATCAAGACCGCAAAGAGCGACAATGAGGACATCTGGGTCTGCTTCGACCAGCGTGTTGTCACTAATCATTTCCGAGGGTCGGTGCTTATTACCGAAACTGTCGATCCCTCCTGCGTACTCGATGATCTCAGGGGTCCAGTGTCCAGCATTGAACAAAGGGTCGATCCACTCGATAAACCCTACCGTCGGTTTATTGTCTGTGTTAATTCGAGCGGTCGCGTTCCTGACTTTTTGAACCCTGCTTTCCAGCGATTGTCTGTAACGAAGCGCTGACGCCTCGCAATTAGCGACTCTTCCAACGAGTGAAATCGTGTCAAAAACTCCAGTCAACGTCATGGGTTCAAGGTTAACCAGGTTAGGTGTCCCCGGTAATCGTTCAATGACAGAGAGGACTTCGTCTTCGGAGACTGCGCAAACGTTACAAAGCGCTTGAGTTAAAATCAGGTCAGGTGCCAGTTCCTTTAGCAGGGGTTCGTTTAGGGTGTACAGAGGGGTGCTGGACGCCATTTGCTCACGAACGGCGGAGTCGATTTCCCGACTGGGGGTATGATGATCGATAATGCTGCTCGTCACGTGCGGCAGGTGTTCGATTCCCTCAGGGTAGTCACATTCGTGGCTGACGCCTACAATATAGTCACGCAACCCGAGTCCACAAACGATTTCAGTGGCGCTCGGGAGTAGCGTAACGATCCGCTTAGCTGTCATATCCTGAGGTTCTTTGGTGAGTATATGATCCGACGATACCAGAACTCTAGGCACCATGGGGAAAGTCACCTGCAATTGTCCTTTGCAGAAAATTGGCCAACAGCAGGGAACTTTCGGTAAACATCAATCGAACCATCGCTAGGGTAAGACGTAAATGCCGTCGCTACCACTTCAGCCTAAAACCGAGATGGCCACCAATGCCTGGCGAGGCGAATCCGTAAACCTGCTCGTAGTTTTCGTCGGCAAGGTTTTCAATTCTTGCGGTGACGGTGACCAGATCATTCAGGTTGTAATAACCTGACAGGCTGACCAGAGTGAAGGCATCCAGTTCCACGCGTTCCTGAAAGGGCGGGAACGGAGGAAAGAAATTGTCTTCCTGAGTACCCGTGTAGCTTACCGAGAAGTTGAGCCCGGCCTGCTGCCATCGATAGTTCATGGTTAGGGAACCGGTATGTTCAGGTCTTCGAACCTCGGTGACGTCACTGCCGTTAAAGCCCTGCTGAGTTGCGTCGAGGTAAGTGTAGGTTGCCCTAAGGTCGAACCGCTCGGACTGGGTATAGCCAAACGCCAGTTCCACGCCTTTTCGTTTAGATTCACCATCGATATTTCCAGAGGTGAAGCCTCCTGTTCCAGCATCGAAAACGAAACCGTTGATCTCGTTTTCTAGATCTGCATTAAAGTAGGTTGCTGCAAGCTCTAGCTTGTCATTTAACAGCGAAGTACGAGCACCTATTTCCCAGTGCAGTGACTCCTCGGGCTCGAGGTCAGGGTTGCCGATAAAATTGGTAAAGAATCCGAAGCGTTCCGTGAAGGTCGGGTTTTTGATACTTTCACCGACGGATGCAAATAGGGTTGCCTGAGACAGTTTGAAATTGCCGGTCATCCTCCAGGAGTTCGAGTCGTCAAATTCGGAATTTTTGTCGTGTCGACCACTCAAAGAGTAGTTGAACCTCTCGCCGACATAGCGATACTCAGCCGCAAAGCTGTCGGTTTTTGCATCTAAGTTCTGGTTGGGGTCCCCAAAAAATGAACTAGTACCACGCTGCTTGTATTCTTCGGTTTCGTGTTCAACTCGTAGCGATAAATGATTGGCTCCGTCAAGATAATTAAACTGATACTTGAAAGTGTCCCGAACGCCACTAGTCTCGTCTTTATCAGGATTGCTTGCGGAGGTTTTATTGTCGGTATCAGTTCGCGAAGCCTTCAGTGAATGATCAATGCTATCGCTAACAATTTGGGTGATTGAAACGCCTGAATACAGGTAAGTTGAGTCTGTTTCATAGTCCGCATCGACCGGCAGACCTGTCGTGAAGAAATCAATGGCATCGAACTCGCTGGTCTTATCGGTATGGCGAATAGTGTAAGACAGGCTCAAATTGTCAGAGGCAGCGTAACGCCCAGCCAGGCTAACGGTTAGGTTTTCAAGGCCGTCATCCTCGTTACCATTTCGTGCGATATTGGTGCCGTCGGAATCCAGATAATCAACAGAAAGTTTTGTTTGATGGCGAGAAGAGCCGAGGTTCGCCGAGAAGGTTGCTCTTTGGGTGGAAAATGAACCCGTTTCTAAGCTGGCATCGAAGGAGCTGTCATCGGTGTTTGGCATGGTGATGATATGAATGACCCCTGCCATCGCGTCACTGCCCCACAATGCACTTTGTGGCCCACGTACAATTTCGATACGCTCGATGTCATTCGTAGAGATCTGGCTGAAATCGAATTCGCTACCCTGCGCCAGGTCGTTGACCTCGATACCGTTAATTAGCACGAGCACCTGGTTGGCCTCTGCGCCCCGAATCCTGACTTGGGTGACGGCCCCATGAGAGCCTTGTTGGTTCACCGAAAAACCTGGAATCTCTCTTAAAAGGTCCTGCACGGACCCGGCATTGCGATCGAGTATATTCTGTCTAGAGATCACACTGACAGAACTGCCAGCATCGTTAATGTTAATCGGTGTTGCAGAAACCGTGATGACTTCCATTGCTTCGGAAACTGGTTGCGCCATTACCTGGCTTGAAACGAAAGAGATAAAAAGTGCCATGCATCTTGCATGGAGTACTGGTGATTGCATTGTCTTTTCCCACACTCGCACCCGAGTGAGTTAGCGATAATAATTATCCGCTACGGGGGGAAATAGCACATAGCATTCCGCCCGCCGCGGGAATTTACTTGACAGATTAGGCCGGTCTCCGGGCTTGCGAGTCTTTAGCGCCTATTTCGCCTTCCCATGCTGTAACTAATGCACAGTGGCTGAATGAAATAGTCTCTCGCTTACCGT
>Ga0209830_10000339_pt1 | contig 50701 bp, 30 predicted proteins | sample ArcticOcean_MG_C_12_FD_187439 | JGI IMG/M metagenome (GOLD analysis project Ga0209830, IMG submission 187439) | Marine microbial communities from western Arctic Ocean - ArcticOcean_MG_CB8_130 (SPAdes) (version 2) | ecosystem: Environmental > Aquatic > Marine > Oceanic | place: Arctic Ocean...
ACATCTCGCGTCATCGGGTTTATCCAGGATCTTAACTTCATGAGCACGCATGAATTGAACAGCTCTGTCAAGTTTAGATATTCCCTTGGACTGAGTTGGCTGACTTTGTGATGTTGTTAAGGATATAGAATCTTTTTCCCTCTTGCGCATCTTGACTTCGGCTTTGAACGAAGGTGTATTCATCAGCTTGCCGTTTTCAAGAGAACGGAGTAAAATCGCCAAAGATCTCGTGACGAGTTATATTTAGTACTAATGTATCAACCAGATTTTATTGTTTTTATTTCTCAAAACCTAATGTACTGTACTAGGAAATAGGATAGGTATGTAGTAGTTTAATTGATTAAAATTGTTCAAATTGTGTAGTATCATCGTAACGTAAGTCTTTGTATATTTAATAGCGTGCACACTATTTATTTATGTAGCAGTCTTTGGACGTATGTCCAGAACTGGTAGAACTCGATTGCCCACTCGCGCTCATTTTTTTGGACGGCGACGTGGCCGTTAATTCCTGGGTTGCGAAGAAGCTGCTTAAACGCGCTATATACTTCACGTGGCACGAGATCGTCTGCTTCCTGTATTGACAATCGTCTCGTACTTTGCAACGTTTGCGCTACGCGTTGCGCATTTGCGATGATTCTACCGTCGAGTCCGGCCAGTCTGGCAACGGAAAGACCACACGAACCAAAAGGCGCGGCGCCATCGCATAACTCGTAGTTGTATTTTACCACGTCGCGAGTTTTCTCGTTTATTTCGGACGACATATGACATGATTTGAAACAAAGTGCGCTCGAGGAGGCGAGATGTTCGTGCAAATCGTGGAAGTGCGTCGTGAATAGAGTAATAGCAGTGTTTGACTTCATTAAAGAACGAGCAACGGCTGATGCGATTGCATACCCGTCCGACGTACTCGTTCCTTGACCGATTTCATCCATAATCAGAAGAGAAAATGTGTTCTGCAAAGCTACCTTCATCGCCGTCGCACACGCAGTTGTTTCGGCCAAGAACGTCGATACTCCAGATTGTAAATCATCTCGCAATGTTCCACATCTGACTACGAGTTGATTCATTGGCGTTAAAACGCACTCTGACGCTGGTACGTGAGCTCCTATTTGCGCGAGTATGACGGTCAAACCAATCGCACGCGCCAAGGTTGTTTTGCCTCCCATGTTCGGTCCAGACAAGAGCGCAAATCTTGGACATTCAATCGGTTGATCAGCTTCGTCCAAACTGCATCCGCCGAATTGGGCGTTATTCTTTACGATAATCTGACCTCGAGACGAGTCCAATAACGGATGATAAAAATGGTTCATGGAGATGATTGGCGTTCCATTGCAATCGCGTGGTTTAAGAAATCTGGGCACACAAAATTCCATCAAATCATCTTCTGCTTTCAATCTGGAGAATGAATTCAACGCATCGATATCGGCGCCTATTCCAATAAGAGCGCGCCATAAACGTTTATGAGCGGCGAATTGCGCTATGACAGTTGTGAAAGCTCGCGCTCCAGCGCGATCGGCTCGGTCGAATAAGAATGCTGCGCGCTCGTCCTCCACGATTCGATTTTCAATTTCTTCTTCATCGTCGTTTCCGGTCATTTGATATCGTTCAATTTCAAAGTTTCGCTCTTCATTTTTCTTAGCGCGGCGCATATTTCTTTCATGATCCGCTTCGGTGGCATCGGCATCGGCTTGCGCGTACGTTTTGAAAGCTCTTTTATCGGGAGTTACGATTCTGATCTTTCTATGCGCGTTCTCTTCGTCGTTTATCTTGTCCACTCTTAGCGCTTCACGAACGTCTTCAAGAAGTGGGCAAGCTGTTTCACCAAAAGCGATTGCTTGCTCGATAATTTTTGGAACGACGTTATTTTCAGCACTGGGTGGATGGTCAACACAAAAATTTTGCAAACCTTTTAAAGATTTCGCTAAAATCATTAAACACTCTACAGCTTTGGAAAACCCATCGAGTCTTGGTTGGTTAGTTTCCCAGAACGCGACGAGTGCGTCGTCTAACGTTTCACCTTCGTTGAGACTTTCCATGGCGTCTGCAAAGACCTCGTCAGATCCCGTGGCGCCTCCTATCGTTGCCGCCGTTAAACTTATAACAGCGTCGCGTTTTAATATAGAGGAAGGATCCGTACCGTCAATTAAAACATTCGCATTAGCGTCAATCATGCTCGCACAGTTGTGAGCGAGATTCAGACACTTTGTTAGCGAGCGCTCGCAATCGCCGTGAGGAAGTTTGCGCTTTAAGTAATCGCGCATCGCGTATTTCTGTTCTTGATTGTGCTGACCGCCACCGCCGCTGAAATCTTTCAGCAAGAATTGAATCGCGTCCTGTCTCGCCATGATGTCGGAAATCGAAACGAGAGGACAGAATACCATATCGCGCACGCGTCGTTTTCCATGTGGCGTCGTGCAATCTCGAGAGAGGGAAGCAATCAAGGAATTTTTACCTCCTTGCGTGACATTAAGCTCTTTCAAGGCGTTGCCATGAAATTCGAGCATCGTTCGACGTGATGATGATCCATCGCGTTGATTCAAGTCGCCGTACTCTTGGGCGTCGATATTAATTAAAGATGCCAACGTGTCATACTTTGCAGATTTGAATATCGCGTCAGATTGACCAGCCCAAGCGCAGAATCGAATACCGAACGCTAATGCGATGAGACCTGCGTTGCCGCAACTCTCAACTGCTCGTCGCGTGTCGGTGTCGGTTTCGAACTCAGCTTCGCCTGCATATTGCCTAATTGCTCGTTTAACGTCAAGTATATTAATCGATGGTAAAGGATCGCAGCCGCGCTCAAGGACGCGAATGACTGGATTGTTCCGTAACGACGCGTGGTTGGCGTAGCTATCTTCGTTAATATTCTTGTCGTTATCATCATTAAAGTCATCGTAGCGCGCGAGTTCTTCATTGCTTGCGAATGCACCGGCGCTAACGCTAACGTAGTGTCTTTTAATTGCTCTTTTCACGTTTGAAGAGCACGCGTTTGGACCGCGCATGGAAATGATAATCTCTTTTGGTCGCGTTTGCGTAAGTATCGAAACTAGCTTTGCAAAAGAAGTTTCATCGTCGTCGTCTTTCTTGTTGTTATTTTTTTCTTCGTCGTAGCCTTCTTCTTCTTTCTTCTTCTTATTATTGCGGGCAATCTTGATTGAACCAAACTTTACGTTGCCTTTGTCTGCATCAATTAGGCAAATTCCGAGTGAATCGCCTTCTTGTGCGAGTAAGCACGCCCACGAAGATTGGTCGACGTCGTCAATGAGAAGCCCTTTATTCAAACTAGGGGTGATGATTTCGACAACTTTGCGTTCGCAGAGCTTTCTTTTCGGATCGATTTCTTTACCTTCTGCGCATTTTGCGACGGAATATCCGTGCGCGATAAGTTTCGTCGCCCAATCTTCAAACGTATAAGTGGGAAAACCAACTTTGCGCATGAAACCTTTGTTTTTGCCATTCAAGCGTAAACCGATTGATTCGCCCGTATCGGCGTCGTTTTGAAAGAGATTAAAAAATCGTCCAACCTGTATGCACATTAAACAATCCATCATTTGCGATTTAACGCTCCAATAGAATCTCGCGAATGGCGGTAATTGCTCGAGCGCGCCGGTTGGAATGAACAGAGAAGATACATCTGGAATCAATTCTGCGTGTGTTTCCGTATCAATATTTGTTGCGCGAGGCAATCTATTCGTAACGAGTTCTTCGCCTCGAGAGACGTTTCTCGAGTCGAGCTGTTGTTTCACCCAAGAAGGTATGTTTGCGCTGTCGTTCTTCTTCTTATTGTTGTTGTTCGTCTCTTTACTGTAAGGGGTGTTTATTTCAAACTCGTCTGCGTCTGCTTCTTGCTGAAAACTGCCTCCTCTTAAGGCATCGAGTAAAATACGTTTCTTCAATCTTTTATTCTTCTCTTCGTTGTTATTTAACGTTTGTTGTGCGTTATTGTGATTATGTTTACCTCGTGGTAGATCATCTCTCGTCATCGCGATAGTATCGAGCATAGAACTCGTCGTCGTTCCAAGTGAAGAACTATTATTATTATGATTATTATTATTGTTATTATTGTTATTCGTCGTCGTCGTCTTCGTCGTCGTAGGTATTTTTGTTTGAAAAGAAGAAAACGACTGTCCTTGTTTATTGTTATTATTATTACGAAGCATGAACGAGGTGTCACTGACATTGTTATCATTATTATTATTCAAATGCATTGATGCCCTTTTCGAGTTAGAAGGTGATTGATGCATGAATGTTGGTGTTTTCATCGGCGTCGTTACGTTCGTTATCGCGCCGCTCTTTCGTTTCTGTTTTTCTCTAAAGAACCCTTCGCCCGTTGCCTGAACAGCAGTAGCTCTTTTATTGTTACGACAGTTAAAGAAGTGCTTCGGTGAACCCGATGAAAGAAAGAACGCGCGTCTAGCAGCTTCAGCGGCGGTGACGTCTTCTTCGTCTTCTCCGTCAGAGTTCATTATTATTATTATTAATTGATTAATAAATTTATTATTATGCGCGCGCGCGCGTGGGTGTTTTCACGTTTTTTTAAAATTAGGTATTTTGTGTGTGTTTTGAAAAAGATAAAAAGAACAGGACAGACTGCAGGATGATAGATGCGCTAGAAAAATGATTGACAAACTCTCTTTTAATCTATAATTTGCTAGGATCTATTACGACGTGTTTAATCGATTGTCTGTCATATGTATACACAGCGTGTATTAATTCCGTTTTTGAATCTTGAATGACAGCCGGATACGACATTTCGATAGGTTTCTGTTTCTTGTTCTTATCAATGTTTTTGTCGCTCAATCTACCGTCATCGAAATTCTCAATCGTTATACTTTGCTTCCATGTTAAACCATCGTCGTGTGAAATCGCAACGTTTAATTTTCCTCTACCTAAACTTTTCAATCCCCAAGAGTGATTATAAATTATGACGACACGCCCATCCTTCAATTTGACGCAATCGATTCCGCTATTCGGGCCCGGCAACGAAGTTGGTTTTGCCTTCATCCAACGTATCCCTTCTAAATCTAATGATTTGCTATAAATTATATACTTCTTTCCGCGAATGAATGTTTGTTTCTTTATTTTTATTTGATCAGCGCGTCTTCCTTTATCATCGTAATCTGTCGCCGTTCGCGCAACGATTCTTAAGAAACCGTCGTCGCCGCGCCAAATAGAAGGTTGGATCGCGTTTCCGTCAAATGGAATCTCTACATTCTCTCGAGCGTCCCACGTTTCACCATAATCATGCGAGCGCTCTATAATCAACTTCCAATTTCTAGATCCGTCTTTTGAATTCGCCTCTCGAGAAGAGGGCACTAACCATAAACCGCCTTCTTCTACCAAAACCTTGTTCTTCGCAGGTCCAATTACATTGAACGGTAATTTCGTCGTGCTCTGTTCATCCCAAATCTTGCCAGTATTTCTTAGTCGTTTAATATAACCCTCCCAAACTGACGGGTGCTTTCCAGTTTTGTAAAACAGCGCGAGCTCGTTATTTCCTTTATTTACTAGAACTGGATTCCATAACGATTCGTATTGCATTTTACAACCGTCGCCGCCTTTACTTATAGCGCAAGCATTCTCGTTCGGTTCAAAAGCATTCACGGCAACATTGGGATTTTTTTGCCACGAATTCTTCTTTGAATCATAAATAGATGTATAGATAGCCACATCGGGTGCGTTCTCTTCTGTTCCCGCAAACCATGAAGCGAGAAGATTTCCGTTATCGAGAGCGCAAATCGTTGCCGAATGAGATGACGGAAACATTCCAATGGGGAATATGTAATTGGAAGAAATAATAGCATCTGCCGTTGATTTTGATTTTGATGTCGATGATAATTGAGCTGCGTCGGATGTATTATCTGCTTCTATTATATCACCATTCGTCGATGAGGTTTCTTTAGGAGAAAGCTTATTATTCGGGTTCTCACCTACTTCTCTCTTCAACAAGGGATCGAAATAGGCCAATATTACGAACGCAGTAAATATTATAAACATTCTTGTTCGTCTCTTGCGTATTCTAACCCCACAAATGGTCTCTATATGCCCGCTACCTGTCGAAATTGATTGTTGTTGCGTCATCGTTCGTTTTTCGTTTTGTTCATTATGTTACGATTACTATTACTATTACTATTATTATTATTGTTAAATATATATCCTTAATGAATTTAGCATCAGTGTGTTTTTGTAATTAAATACACACAAGAACAAGGCAATGAGATGAACATTTTTACTATTAAATAAATCGATCATTTAATCCATCAAGCATGTCGTACTTTATGTGAAAGAAGTGAAGAAATATTTATCAAGCGCGAGCATACTTCTTCTATTTCTCTATTTCTGTATTTAGCAGTTTTAGCATTTAGGGGAGTTTTCCATCAGATTTCATAGCAAAGACGTCAAAAGAATTTTGTTACACACTTTTCATAATCGGATCGATCGATCGAATATCGATGACAGGGAAAAGGAAGAACGCAAACGATAGTAATGATAATAAGAAGAAGAGTGACACATTAACCACTATCATCGGTAGCGATTTCGCACGTTTCATCGCAGAGAAAGAAAAAGAAAAAGAACGACATATAACACCTAGCCGTCAAGAAGGAGGAGAAGATGAAGATGAAGAAGAAGTGAAAGAAACAGTAGTGAAACAAATAAATAATAATAATAATAATAATAATAAGAGTGATTTACAACCAACGCCATATAGTCAGCTCGCGAAATTAGACGAAGGAATGGATAGATGTTTTCGAGCAAATCGTAAGAGAGCTCGTGATGCGCAAACGTTATTGAAGAGAGCGAAAAAATTGAAGGAGGTCAAATTCTTTAATAGGCTAATTCGAGATTTCGCAAACGATAAACAATTTGGATTCGCAGAAGAAGCATTTCGCATAATAAAAGAAGAGTGTAATGGAATCAAACCGAATGTGTATTCATACACAAACCTACTCAACGCATGTGTTCGTGTTGGCGAATTAGAGCGAGCGAGAAAAGTATTCATGGCGATGGAAAAAGAGTGCGAAGAAAAACCAAACGAAGTAACTTGTACGGTTTTCATTAAAGGATTATGCGAAGAAGGATTGATTGCAGAAGCGTTAAAGTTGGTTGAAGATATGGTTCGTGGTAAATTTGAAAGACCGAAAGCAAACGTGAGAACGTTTTCGACTATTTTGAGAAACTGCGTTAGGTATCGAGACGTAAAATCGGCTGTGAAAGCGTTTGAGTTGATGCGTGAATGTTTTGATATTCTTCCAGATGCAGCATGCTACGAATATCTCTCAAAGACGTATGCTTCTAGATTAGATGTAGAAAACGCCGAAAAAGCTTTGAATGATTTGGAGTTGCAAGTTGATGAAAAAGGGGCAATGTTAGAAATACCTGCGTCGGCGTTGGCGACTTTAGCCGGCGTCGCAGCGACGACTGGCAAGTACGACGTCGCGAAAAGAGCGATTGAAATGTGTAGAGATAGAGCTGAAAAAGAACAACTGAAACAAGTAGATAATACTGATAATAATAGATATAGTAATGGAGACGGACAGAATAAACAACATACAGGTGAAATAATATCATCTTCTGTTCAGAAATTTTTCAAAGCGAGAGCGAATGACGCAATCAGAGAGATCATGGAAATAGAAGAATTTCTTTCAGAAGAAAATGAACATTTACGAAGAGCTGCGAAAAAGCGTGCGGAAGCTTTCATTGTCAATGGAATGACTAAAGATATTATTCATGTAAAAGATAACAGTCATGAAGAGAGTGAGCGCGAACAATATTGGCTGGAAAGAAATAAAAGGAACGGCGATAGACCGTTAGCAAAAAGAAAATTGGAGGTTTGTTCCGGTCACGGTGATTGGATAACGTCGAGATGTGCAAAAGAAACCGATGGTACTGAATGGTTCGGTATCGAAATGCGAGAGAATCGCGTGGTGTTGACTTGGATCAAGTCCTTAAGATTGGGCGTTCAAAATTTAACCATGCTATGCGGTTTAGCTCACGATTGCATGCGTAAGAAGATACCAAACAATGTCTTGGATGAGATTTATGTAAACTTCCCCGATCCTCCAGAATGGAACGGGAGTGCGAATTGTCTCGTCGACTCAGCTTTCTTGATCGAATCCCATCGTACACTGAAGGTTGGAGGGTATTTAATTTTAGTGACGGACGACCCAGGTTATGCCATGCGAATGTGCCGAGAACTATCTCTCGTTGTCCCGACCATGTTTCAGGCAACTGCGAAAGACGGAAAGCCATTTGAGAATAGCTTACCGAGTGATTATGGTTTCTCCTACTTCAACGCTTTGTGGTCAAACGGCAATTTGAACGATAGGTATTTCATGAAATACATAAAATGAGCTTTCAGAAGATATCGCTTTATTGTTCTCGGGTTAAACGAAGGATATAAGACACATTAGAATAGCTAAGAAAAGTCTGCGTAACGAGCTATCGAATTTCGGACATTTGGTTTCTATTCTAGTGAATAATCGTGATTATGATTATGTTGAATCCGAATCCGGCGGCGACGATGCAAAAAAGATGCCTCTTTAAGAAATCCTCTTCTTCTTCTTTTCCGCTCTAGCAGACGATTGTTTGAACACGGTGAAACTTCTGATGATAACTATAGCAAATGCAGCGGCGACGCACGCCGAAGCGCATATGAATGCCCTACCTCGAGACGCTGCAAACACAGATCCTAACAATACGGGCATGATTATGCGCGCGGATGAGTTTATTGCCGAATCAAAGCCCATTACAGCTCCTCGCGACGTCGTTGGGACGCATTGCATGAGCAGAATTGGTATCGATGGAGTGAATAAAGGTACTCCACAACAGTACAAAAATGCCCCCAAGCCTATAGTGAATGGAGTGTTCGAGATACCAATTATGAATAATCCAGATGCGACGAGCGCTAAGCCGATACCGCACGTCTTCGTTAAACCAAGCATTTTGAATATTGGGGCAAACAGAAGCGACGAAATGCATAGCGAAACTAACGATAAAGACGTAAGAGTGGCTCCAATCATCGTCGGTCCCATGCCTGCAGTTCTAGAAATGACGAGAGGGAAGAAGGAATCAAACGTCGATTGTCCCGCATTATATAAGAACGAAATAACACAAATAGTGCCAACTGCTGCGACTAAGCTAATACCTAGTGGACAACTCAGATTATCGGCATCGTATGGCATATTATCATCATCATCATTTGCTGTTGTCTGCTCTTTCGATTTTGTCATATTATCATCATCATTATTATTATTATTATTATTATTATTATTATTATTTGGTTCTACGACGAGAATGAGGACTAAAATTGAAGCCAAAATTGAAGCGTATCCAGTAAATGCAATAGTCGCGGATAAATCAAATCCTGAACATATAATTCCTCCCACCGTCGGTCCAACGACAAAGGCTAAAGTACAACACGCTTCTCTCCATCCCATCAAACGCGCAGTAAACGCGCCATTATTCTTCGATGATACGCTCGATCCAACATCTGCCAAATACGCCTTAATGACCGGTGACGCTCCTGAACAACATCCGGCTAATACGCGTAAACCTAGAAACGTTTCGAATGAATATCCGAGAGAAACACACTTTGCTTGCGCTATTAAACTCGCGCCTACGCCTAAAAGCGATAATGTCATAATCTTTTTCCTACCAATCAGTGGTAAATCTGATAATCGAGGCCAAACAAAAAGCGCAAAAAACATTCCGAATGGATACGCGCTCGTTAAATAGCCTATTTTCGATCCAGGAATTGCAAAATGCCTTACTAATTCTGGCGTTATCGGCCCAGTTGCCGTGAATCCTAGCAAGTGAAAAAACGCTGCTAACATAACGGCAATAATTGATACGGTTTGTTCAAACGGTATTTTATAATTTCCGTTGTCATCAACACCTTTTATTTTTTGAGTCACTGCTGATGTCACTAGTTCCATTCTTCGTCGTCGCTTCTTAATAAAAAATGATGATGCCGATGCTGATGCTGATGCTACTGATGCCGATGCTGATGATGCGACTAATTCCATTCGTCGTCGTTGCCTCGAATTTTTATTTTTATTAATATTGTTTGATATTATTTTTTGTTTCGTTTTCAAAAAACCTTGTTCGCTCGAACAACAATAAGAAGTAGAAGAAGTAGAAGTAGTAGTAGTAGAAGTAGTAGTAGTAGAACGTCGACGACGACTTTGGTTATGTTGAATAGTAAAAGAACGCGTCGTTATTGATGATGATTCCAATATACTTAAGCAGCGCATAATTAATTATTATCAGGCTTCTTTGTGACCATCATAAAAGTAGATGATATAGTACGTACACTGTAGATATAAAAAATTGTCATCAGCAATAAGTATTGTTTCAATTGTTTCAAAACAGCAAATAATACACAGCGACGACGACGACGACGACGACGACGACTTTGAACGATGTTATCCAAAACTACTAACGTATCACTTTACGATGGACAAGAGCGAGGAGAGAGAATACGCATGAGAAGAAGAAGAATAAACAATAAAAAGATGAAAATAATATCCAAAGCACGTCAGAACGATTGTGTTTATGAAACCGTTCACCTAGGTATCACTAAACACGGTATTGCGTTCAAGTGCATGAACGCAATATGCTCAGAAATGATTAAGAAGCATGGCATCATAGATGGACAAATAATCGTCCATAGCAGACATACGACGACTGCTGTGACTATTAACGAAATGGAAGACCGATTGGTCGATGATGCTAGACAGTTCTTATTGAAGCTTTGCCCACCGTTATATCCATATTTACATAACGACTTACACGTTCGATATCCACCAAACGACGATAGATGGAAAGGAACGGTCGAAGAGTGGAGGAAACAAGAACCGTTAAACGCGCATTCGCATTTAATTGCTATGTTATTAGGACAATCTGTCGTCGTTCCGATATCAAATGGCAAAATGACGCTCGGAACGTGGCAATCGATTTTGTTCGTCGAACTAGATGGTGAGCGAGAGCGAACGATTGGCATACAAGTATCAGGAACCACCACTACAACGAGCAGCGAATGAATGCTTAATAATAATAATATAATCTCTGTAAATATGTACTGTACTTTTTTATTACACACACACACACACACACACACACACAATCTACGCGTTTACGCACACACAAACAGTCTTTCGCTGTTTTCACACAGACACACACACGGTTCTCACTCTTCTTTCTTACTTTATTTTATTTCAACGACAACAACAACAATACGATGAATATTTAATTTTTCGAGGCAATCACTGACGCGAACGACGCGCTTCCGCCGCCCCATTTTGGCTTCTCCGTCTCATTTGCGACGGCAGTAGTAGAAGGAGCGGCTTTCTTCAAAGGAGCGTTTAAGAGAAAATCTTGTGATTCTTTGCTTCCATCGGCAAACATATCAAAATCGTCATCGTCCATATCCGCCCAGTTCATGGCCTTTTTCGTGCTCAACGAAGCTTTTGGAGTGACCATATCGAGCTTCTCGGCAAAGGACGAAGTAACCGCAGCGGCGGCGGCTAAGTTGGTATCCAAAGTCGGCAGCGCGTCTTGCTTTTCTTTACCTACTGGCTTGAGGAAACCGCCAACACCGGCTGTTGTCTTCTTTTGCGTACTCTTAAAAAGCTTCATGGCCATCGTTTCTTTCTCACCAGTAGTAGTAGTAGTAAACGCAGCTACTCCTCCTCCCCCATTTGGAGTTTCGTTATCGGAAACCATCTCTTCGTACGACGGGAGTTCTTCGGTTAAGTCTTCGCAGTTCATGGTGGATGTTTTCTTAATCGTCGCCGCTGCCGCTGCTGGCGTTTTTGCAACGGCTGCCCATGACGGTGTATTTTCACCATCAACATTTTCTTGAGCAGAAGCAGCTTTCTCAACCGTGCTCGGTGGAGACATGGACGTATCCAACATCATATTAGTATCATCGTCGTTCTCCTTTGCTGCTCTCTGGACGGACTTTCTCTTTCTTTGGCGCTCCTTAGCCTTTTCCTTCTCTTCCGCAAAGACTTCGTCGTAAACTTGCGCCTCGACGCGTTGTTTGAACAACGCCCAAAACACCCCCCCAGGTGTGCGTCTGCGCGTACCATCTGTTGTTTGCATCCCACCTTTGTTCTCGATGTTTTGAACTTCCGAAGCCAAGTTTAATACCATATCGTTGCCACAAGTATCACAAGCTCTTTTCATCAAAGAAGTCTTTGGCTCGCCCAATTGTGCGCACACGTCTTTCGCAATTCTACCCATATCGGACATCCTCGACCCGTTTGCAGATTTTCGTCTGTTTGATTTAAACGCTGGAGAATTAGATGCGTGGTGTTTCCTTTTATTTCCATCAACGTTTATTATGTTATTATTTTTAGCACCTGCAACTCGTTGTCGGTTTTGCAGCGGCTGCTGCAGCTGCTGCTGGTTCTTATTATTATTCTCGAATTTTAAATTTCTGCCAATAATGTTGCTTCCCTTATTACAGGCAAAGAGCTCGTTCAATAACGAAACACCTGTCAAGGCAGAAGAAGAAGAAGAAGAAGATTTATTCATCACAATCTCGATACCAGCAGCGTTAATACTGTTCGTTAGATTTTGTTGTTGTTGTGATGCGACGAGCATTTTCGGTGCTTGTTGATGATGTTCATTGACTTCATCGGCTGAGATTAATTCAAAAGTGTCCTCAACTACTCTGACATCTTCGAAGTCTAAAGTTGCAGCGCTCATTATTATATTATATTGATTAATATATATATATATATATGTATGTATATATATATACGATAAACAGATCGAATTTATTCGAAAGAGAGGAACTGTATATATCCCGTTCTTTTAGAGATGTAGATTAATATTATCTCTATTACTCGTGCGATAACGATGAAGAGAAAAGTGCAAAGAGAGACGTTGCGAAGTTCTGTCGTTTTTGAATTTGAAAATTTTATACGCGCGCGAGAAAAAATTGTTTTATTTCGCGAGCGTTGTCTGCTGATTGTTTAGAGAGGCATCGCAGCAGATAACCAGCAGATATTATTATCTGATTATTGTTTCTGCTGCTCTCGGTTTCCTCATAAAAGCACACAGATAAAAAAAAATAAAATATATAAAATGTTTACTACGATGTCCATGAAAACAACTGTCGCACCGGTACGCCGCATATCTATCCCTCGTTTTTTAATCATCACGTCGCTGTGTCGTTTTACTGTCGTTCTTTTTGTTGCACACACTTCCGTGCGCCGCGCGTTTTACGAGAGCAAAAATGAAATAAAATAAAATAATTCCACCCCACCATCACGGATTGGAAAAGAGGAGATAACAACACACAAGTATTTAATAATAATAATAATAATGAAGAATATTATAACATGTAAAGTGCTTGAGAGAATTCTTGATTACTAAACAGAATAGTAACGATTATTATTATTATTATTATTGTTGTTGTTGTTGTTGTCTCTCGTGATATTAGAGAGAGAGGGAGAGAGAGAAAGAGTATTAGAAGAAGGAGGAGGAGAATTAGAGAGTATCTTCTCGCATCCTCGCTCTTTGTGCTGTGCGATCACACATATCACAAGAAAAGACAGCAGAGAGAGAGAAAGGGAGTCTTTTAAAAATAACAAAAAACTAAACCTATAATAATTATTATTATTATTTCTTATCATATAGGTCGCGCAACCGGCTGCTCAAAAGACGAACAACGCCGTGATGAGATTCAACAAATCCGCCGCCTTGGCCGCCGCCGTCGTCGTATCGTTCTCGAACCCGGTTATGCAAGCGCACGCCGGTTTGACCGAAGACTTGCTCGCTTCATCAGCCGCGAACAAAGAGTTGCACGATAAACAAAGAGCAATGACTTCATCCGCTAACTTCGAACGATCACGAACTGTCACTGATGGCTTTTGCAAGTTCCCTGATAACCTTTTAGGTTGCGAAAATGCCGCCGAATTCGGATCGGTAAAATTCTTATCGGACGATTTGAAGATGGAATGCGACGGGACGAAGGATGGGAAAATCTGCGCCTCTGAAGGCACGTTCGCTGGCAGCAAGGGTGGATCCGTTTTTGGCTTGTAAGTTTTGGTTATTATTATAATTATTACGATTTAGGGGCAGGTTTAAAGATACTATATTGATAATAAGAAAATGAATACGTGCTAAATATGACTCTCTACTATTTTCTATTTTTTCATCATGCGTCAGTTTTGTATTCTTGCTTGAATGGTAAGACAGCCGCCTCACATCAATTCTTCTTCTTCTTCTTCTATAAATATATTATGGGCAAACAATACGATTGTCATAAACAAAAGTATTACGTGCCGCAGAACCTAAGACCAGATCAAATCTTAAACTTGAAACAGTTATCGAAAAAGGTGAAGAAATCAAAGTCTCAGCAAACGAAACAACTCTTAGGGAAAAAGAAGAAAACTGCGTTGAAGTTAGAGAACAGGAAAGGGAAGAGAGGGAAGAGGAACGAGGCCAATCCTGAGTTTAAGAAGAACTTAAAACAGGCGAAGAAGTTGAAGACATCGAAGCGAAAGGGCAAAGTCAGTGGTCATTGGTAATATATATTATAATATATATTTAATATATAATAATAATAATATATAATAATAATAATAATGTCTACTACGCGCAAGAGAGCGGCTGATGATGATGATGATGATGATTTTGTTAAAAAAACATCATCCTCACCATCAGCAGCAGCAGCAGCAGCAGCAGTAGCAGTAGCGAATAAGCACAGGGACAAGGCCGAAAAGTTTGTCTCAAAAATAGCCGAATTTCTAAGAGAAGCCGTGAACGAAAACGAAGATTGGAACGACGACACTGTTAAGAACGCGTTTGAAGAATCCGTAGAAGCTTTACCAAACAAGTCCAAAGTGAGGAAGAAGATCAAAGCCGATTTAGAGTTATATAAAGAGCTTTTAGTTCAACGAGTATTCAGAGAAAACGAGTGCAAACCGCTCGAGGAAATCGATTCTGAATTGTACAAGTTGAAGAAAGAAATTGAAGATCCAGATAACGCTTGGTTCGCGATGACGCAAAAAATTCCGAAGGACTGGTCGACATTAAATCTCGCCGAACTCCTCATTCAAGCCGATTATGCAATGAAACGAATGTCTTTCGATATTCCGAGTTATATTTGGCGCGAATGCGGCGCAGAAGCGAAAGATATCGCATTAGCCGAAGTTAAACGAATCGAATCCATGAAGACGAGTATCGACTGTGTGGAGAGATGCGTGAAGTATTTCATAACAAACACTACTGCTTCAAATGTTAGTAAAGACGACGCGAGAGGGTTGTCGGAAATTTTAGGGAAAATTACTTCAATCGCAAGTTTGCGTCGCGCCGCTGGATGCGTTTTACAATGCCCAGCGGAGTTGCAGCGGTACATTTCGCGGCTAGTTTTCTTCAAATACGCTTTCCGAAAGCATGCGCGTAAGATTTTTTTACCATCCTCAACGAAAGAACAACGAAGAGATCGAGATATTACAGCCATGCACGATGGAGCTATTTTGTGCGGCAACTATCGCGGTGATCTCATTCATTACTTAGCAGAGTGCATTGCGAGCAAAAGTGCAATCTCGTTGAAAAAGAACGACGGCGATGATGTAAATAATATCATGTTTTCAACTTCTAAGTTTGTTCTGGATCTGTTGCCAAACATTATCGACGAGGATGACGAAATATTCGAGGCCGCTTTAGGAATGGGCGGGTTTAGTGAAGAGTGGGAAAAGCAAGCTAAGCGTGCAATTGGGTTAAAGTTAAACTCAACGACGACGACGACGACGACTAATTCAGAGGACTTTAGTAAAACAGCAAGCAGTAAAAGTGGTCCACAACTCGTGAGACGTCCAATGCTGCAGCAGTGGAATTACGAGAATCAAAATTTTGAAGACGTTCCATCAAATTTTAGCGAAGAAGTTAAATTAAGTATGTCTTCTCTCGATCTCAACAAAGATGATGATATCCTTGATGACGATGATTTACCGATGAGTGATCCGGACATGATGATTGATGAATCCAAGTTTTACGAAGAAGAGCAATTGGAAGTCCCTCGCGAGGAAATAAAAATCTCCGATGAAGAGAAGAAAAAAAAAGACATAGGAGATGAAAACGACACGGCGAGCGGAACGATCGGTGAAGTTAGGGCATATTTTGATTTTATGCGAGTTTTACGTCGCTATATTAACATGCTCAGGGCTAAAAGAACAAGCGTCGGTCGTCTCAAGGCTGATACTTTAATGCGTTGTACCGGGAGCACGCCCGCTCCAACGCTTTTACTCGCAAAATTGCCAGAAGGAATGATTAGAGCCATCGATCCATCGTCTGCTTCAGTAGAGCTTTCAGCAGTTTCTGAAGAAGCTTTTGAAGCTATTTTTGTTGCGTGGATCTCGGCAAAGAAGTTCTTAACAACCGCGCATTTGAATCCCGAAAAGGCGACGAACGACGATTTATTCTTCTTCGATGGCAACAACGACGAAGGTGCCGCTGCCGCAGTGGCAGAATTTCAGCGAGCGATGATGATGGATTCGTCCAACCAAGCACCAAAAGATTTGAATGCTGCTTCTCGCACAGCGGCGTTGGCGGCGGCGGTCGGGGCCAATAAAAATGCGGATATCACCAAAGTTGTCAATAACGACAACGAAGAAAAAGAAGAGGAGGAAGAAGGCGAGCGAGAGTTTGATCCAGATGTTGAGAAGGAAGTTTTAGATTTTCTCGATGAGTTGGCTGGCGATGATGATGTTTCCGCAGAAGAAGAAGATGGTGAAGAATCAGATGGAGACTTTGAAAAAGAATAAATAGCATGTGCAACTACAGTACCAGTACTACTAATGGTAATATACACAAACACATACTCTCTGTTTAATTAATTAATTTTTCCACGCTTCGTTTGCTGCTGTTTCTTAGCTGCAGAAGCTGCTAATAATTCTTGTCCTAATTTGTTCTCAAACTTGCGTTGCTGCGATGCAAAGATTGAAGTAAAAAAAGCAACCATCACAAAAATACCAATTAATATCGGCGTAAAGCCAGTACTCGCTCGACAAAATAAGATCAAAGTAGTAGCAGAACTACCTTCTTTGCGCATTTTTGCGCCGCAAAAAGCTCTAGAAGCAACGGCTAAACCAGTGGCGCAAAATAGACAAAAATAACGAAGGAGTTTTAGCTTTTCGCTCGATTCCATTTTCCAAAACCAATCGAAAAACCCAAACCCACCTCCGGCGGGTGCGTTGTGATGCCATACCGTAAATGTAGTGCGACCTTTTTGCGCAACAAAGAATAACTCTTTTTCTATAGTTTTTATTACTCCTACTACGTCGTCGGCATTAGTAGAGCTATTAATACTCTCGATTGTAAATGTCGTCTTATCGGACGCGACTGCGAACATGTATTCATCGTGAATGACGTGCCAATGATTTCCAAACTTCTCCGAAAGTTTGTTCCTCATTTCTTGCGCTCTAGTTTCCGTATTCTCTAAAGTTATATCGTTCAACGCGTCTAAGGCTACTTTTGCCACGCTTTCTGGTAACGTCTCTTTGCCTTCGATCAAAACCGCCGCTGTCGATGAATACGAGCTTTTCTTCTTCGTAGTATTAGTAGTATCATTCTTTCCATTTATTTCTATTTCATTAATTAACTCTGCAGTCGTCTTCTTTTTATCGTTCTTATTATTATTAGTCGTTGTTTCCTCTTTCATCGACTCGTAAATCAATATTCTCAACTGTTTCGGTTTCAAATCGAATACGATGTATGTTAAAGTTCCTTTTCGATATTTCACGAATGCGGAGAAGTCGTTCAGGCCACAGACGACGTTCGCGTTTGGTTTCCCTAAGACGATCTTAACATAAGTCGCTATCGCTTTTAATTCTTGTTGAGTGAACGTTTTAGTAGTCGTAGGAGCAGAAGTGAATAGTTCTGGTGCCATTTGTCTCAAAGCATTCCTTGAAGTCCTCAACGAAAGTATTCTTACTTTCTTTGGAGTATCGGCGCGAACTACGCGATACAGGTTTGGATTCATTATTGACTTATTTATAATTTATTTTATAAATATATATATATTCAAGGAGAGAGAGATAGATTAAGAGAGAGAGACGCAACAAAGTTTCTGATCGCGCGATGATGATTATGATGTTGTTGTTGTTGTTGTTTCAGTAAGACGTCTCTGTCGTGCTCTGTGTCTTTTTGTAAGTATATCGTTTATTATTATTATTGAGCTTTTTTTCTTGTGATTATTGCTGCATGCACTTGCAAAAAAAAATTCACTGCTGCTGCTGATGCTAATGCTAAACGCTGTAAATGCTAAATGCAAACATCAACGACACATCATAAAAAAATAAAGTTAATAAAACTCTCGTAAACGCAATAGTACTATTTCGTTCACTGGAATTCTGCGAACAAATTCAAACTCTACAGGTAATTCTTATTAGTAATCGATCAAAAAAAATGATAGAGAATATTCGCGAGTGATGTATATATATATTTATATTTATATTTAAGCGCGTAATTTATTATTAGTTTATTGCGCTCCAAAACACACACAAACAAACAAAACAAAATTGAGGAGAGCTTAAATTTTTGCTTTGCGTTCAGTGCTAACTTATCGATTAGAGAGATCAGAAGATCAAAATCAACGTCGTCGTCGTCGTCGTCGTCGTCATCTTTCTGTTTCTTCTTAGGTTGATTACGTATATTATTTACTGACGGCATACTATATACAAATATAATTAATTTATACCATTATTCATTTGAAACAGAAAAGAGAAAGTTGTTTATCTCTCGAGAGCGATAAAAAGAAAGAACGATTTTGGAGCGAATAGTGAAAGAAAGTAGCAACGGCGTGCGTGCGTGCGTGTGTGTGTGTGTGTGTGCGTATACTTTGATATATATTTAACACAGTGAGAAGGTCATCATTCATACATAAAAATTGTTTTGATTTCGTAATTAAGATTTCGTGGGACGATCAGGGAAAGAGAGAGAGAGTGAACTTTATATATTACTAAAAATAGAGTTGTGCTGAGAGGATCGATTAGAGAGAGAGAGAGAGAGGGTAATAAATAATATTTAATTAGATTTTGATTGGGATGTACGGGGGATCTCCATCGCAGAGTGGTGGTTATAGAGGAAGGCCTGGTGAAAATGCCGGTCCAATTCCTCCTGGACGGTTTCCACCGATTCCAGCCGTAGGATCAAACAACACTCAACAACAACAAAATATCGGAAACCTTCTCGGAGGAAAGTCTCTTTCAAACACCCAACCTAGAGGTATTAATGGTGGGTTTGGTATAGATCCAATTCAGCAACAGCAACAAAACTTATCGGGATTAGTAGGCAACGGTTTAGCCGGAGGAGCGAATTCGTTTCAGCAAGGAGGACTGCAACCAATGTATGGTGGCGCACCCGCGAGAACGGCTTCTTTCGATGCTTCAGATTTTCCTTCTTTAGGTGGTGGCGGTCAAGGACCTGGGGGGTATGGCGATATGCAGCAGCATCAGTTTCAGCAGGGAGGGGTATACGATGGATTCGGTGGAGAGAGTCAAATGAATTACTATTCGAAACCGCCGCCAGAATTCAACGTTGAGCAGGAGGATTTTCCAGCGTTGGGGGGTATGGGTGGAGGTGGTCCTCGGAAATCACCATCTTCAGATGCTGCGGCAGCCCTTGCGAATAAACAACAAATGAATCAAATAGGCAGTGGTGGTGGAGTTGGGAACATTGGGGGTGTAAATAGAATATTTGCTGGTGGTGCTCAACAACAACAACAACAAGTAGGTGGTGGTGGCGGCGTGGACGCACAGCAGCAAAGACAGCCGAGCTTCGATGCTGGAGGGGGTTTTGGAATGGGTAACTCGCGAGGTGGATATAATGGTCAAGATCTGTTGCGTCAAAGTTCAAGTCAATCGACTAATAACACTTCTTCGCAACAACAACAAATGGCAAATATGGATCCGAACGATCGATACGGTCTCATGGGATTGTTAAACGTCATTCGAATGACAGATCCAAATTTGACAACTTTAGCTCTTGGGACGGATTTGACGATGTTAGGGTTGAACTTGAACTCGTCCGAACCGTTGTATACCAATTTTTCTCCGCCATGGCTAGATTCTGCGCCAAGGGTTCATGAACTAGAGATGCTCATACCGGCTTGTTATAACCAGCATACGGCAGGTCGAGCGCACCCTGCGATGTTTTCAAAGTTTCAGCACGAGACTTTATTTTATATATTTTATTCCATGCCCGGTGAGGAGGCTCAGTTATATGCCGCGGATGAATTAATTCATCGCGGTTGGGGATATCATAAACAAAACAAGATGTGGTTGATGAGAGTTCAAGGGACCGAGCCAATATCGAAGACAGATTATGGCGAACGCGGTGCGTTTTGGGTGTTTGACGTCCAAACTTGGGAGCGAGTTCGAAAAGATAATTTCATGCTTTCTTACGACCAGCTCGAGAATCGACCGCAGGTTAATACAGCTACATCTTCGCTACAGTGATGAAGATTGTGCTTTTATAAAGTCAACGGGGAAATCCCCGTGTTGTAATTATAAATCTATTGCATAAAACTAAAAACTTTCATTTATTATTATAATTATTATAGCTCTTCCTCTTCATCCTCTTCAGGAACGTGAAGCTTTTCAATCGCTGCTTTAATTGAATTAACATCAGCAGATGACGGTTTCAAGTCTAAGGCGGTTGAAAAGTTTAGCATAGCGCGATTTGGCATTTCCAATTTTTTGAAAATTCTCCCCATTAAGAAGTAGACCGAAGCTTCCCTAGGCGCAACCTCGCGCAATTGCTCTAACTCGTCCAACGCTTCTGAATATCTCTCTTCGCTCATCAAGACCGATGCTTTTTCGTATTTTGCCAACGGATTGCGCTCATCGAGTTGAATGGCTTTTTGTAACGATACGTACGCTTTTTCCATCTTTCGCAAAGCGTGTTGCGCCATTCCTAAATAGCAAAACAGAACAGAACTCTTTGAGTTAATTTCAATCGCATGCTTAAAATGATGTTCAGACATTTCGTACTTCTCCTGCCTAAAATATACAGTGCCCAAACCATACCAAGCGTTGTAATGTCTGGGATCCAAACTCAAAGCCGCTCTATAGCACTCCATTGCTTTTTCAAAATCTTCATTCGCAAAATGTTCGTGTCCTCGAAGAGTGTATCCGTAGGCGTACTTTGGATTTAGCTGAATCGCTCTTGCAAAGAATCGTAACGCCGAATCGTGCTCGCGTTGTAAAGAAAAACAATTCCCTAACGCGCACCACGTGTGTGGATGTAATCTATCGATCGCCTGAGCTTCGCGCGCTAAATGAGATAATTCAACTTCTCTCTTCAAATGCCAAAGCACGGTGGAATAACAATCAATGCCGTCCAAGTTATACGGCGCAATTTCGCGCGCTCGCTCAAAAGCTTTCGCGGATTCGGTATATTCAACCGCTTCGGCGTATGCTTTTCCAACTTGTGTCAAAACGTACCCAGTTTCGTATTGTTCTGGTGTACACTTTTTCAAAGCCGCGATTGCTTCTTGGCAACGAAACATTGCCAAGTGTCTGACGCCTGACATGATTGGATGAAAAATCGATGCAACCATTGCAACTGAATCTTTCGGAATAGCAATCTTCATTTCGTCAACACAACCACCTTTATTGTCGATGATATTACCACCTCTATTTATAGCTATAATCTGGTTATGCTGTTGATGAAGTTGTTGCTGCTCATGCAACTGAATTGTTGCAAAAATCTTATTATTATTGTGATGATTCGTCGTCTGCGTCGTTATCAATCTATTTCTAAAGACTGGATTTTTCGCCGTAGTCGCGGTTTGATCAAACATTTGAGCCGGCGTCATTGGAGTTTGCGTAATAGGAGTCATAGATGGCGTTTGCGTTCCAGTCATGAAATTGTTTGTAAACGATACCGGCGGCAGCGGCGGCGGGGCACCTTGAGATTTTTTCTCTAAACGCGAGCTTCTTCTCAAACCACCATCTCCTCCTGAACTATTATTATCGTTAGTAGTAGTAGTAGTAGTAGCAGCAGCAGCAGCAGCAGCAAAAGTAACGTTTGTCGTCGTTGCTGCTGTTGTCGTCGAATCAGGCGCATCTCCGAATAATCGTCCAGACACTTTTCTTAATTTTCCTTCATCCATAAACTTTCTGCGATCGTTAAACGGGTTACTCGAAACGCCATCACCTCCGAGCGGGGCGGTTTGCTGCGTCAAAATAACCGGCTCGTTTGTATTGAACGCTGTCGAAGCATTCGAAGCTGGTAGTTTCCCGCCATGTTGATATTGCGGTGGTTTACGAGGAACGACTGGAGTTTCGTGTATGCCCAAATTTAACGGAGAAGGTGTTACGTATCTCGACAAACCACCATCTAGAGGCGGAGGATGATTTCTTTCACCAGTTTGTGCGGCATCTCCTAAATCAAACCGTGGCGGTGGATTTGCACTCATCATCATATCGTTTCCTCCTCCTCTTCGATAATATGGGTTTGTCGTCGTCGTCGTCGTCGCTGTTTGGTTTCCCATTTGAAATTGCCTATTACTATTGTTGTTGTTCATAGTCGAAGTTATTGGTTTTCGACGTAAAAACATGTTCGTATTATTACCATTGTTCGTTGATGCGTTATAGCGAGCAGCGGAGGTCGAAGCTAGCATTACTTCGGGTGAGAACATGTTTCCGAAATTGAAATTTGGAGCACCGAAGAAGATGACATCTTCCTCGTCTCCGCTATTATTATTGCCATTCGCAAAGCCGTTATTATTATTATTATTATTATTATTACTCGTCGTCGTCGTCGTTGTTCCTGTTTTCGACATCGTAAAAGTTTCCACTCTTTTTGTATGCGCGAAAGTGTAATCATCTGCGCCCATTGAACATAATTCGTTAAACGCTGTCCACATGAACGGATCCAACGCTAAAGCGCGTTTGAACGAATCAATTGCTAACTGTTTTCTACCAGTATCTTTTGCAATCTTCCCGAGTAAGTATTCTCCATAAGCGCCTCCCGGCATTTGTAAGTTTTCCTCCTCTCTTTGTTTCTTCTTCATTAATTCTCGTTCTTCTCTTGAGAAAGTTTTTGTATTATTATTATTATTAGGATTAGGATTAGGATTTCTGTTTTCTTCTTCATCGATATACTCGTCCTCTTCTTCTTCTTCGTCTATTGAGTTGTATCCTTCGTCATCGTCTGCATCATCACAATCATAGTCCGATGATGATGACAAATATTCACCTTTTCCTCCTCTTTGCAAATACATTCTTTGTTCTCCATAGTCAAAAGCGTTCATTGAAGAAGAGTCTTTATTCTGCGTCAAAGCGCACTCTGCGTCTGATAATTTCCCGATTTCATAAGCGGCAGATGCGAAAAAGTACCTGATTTCTCTCATCAATCTTCTCTTCTGTTGTTCTTGTTGAGACCTCTTCTTCTTCTTCTTCTTCTTCTTATTGTTCGATGACGATGATGATGATGATTGCATTACCATCAATGAATTCGTGTTCATTGATTCTTTCAGAACCTCGTATGCCTTCATTGGCTGTTTGTTCATCCTATAACAACGTTGTAAGATCAATAAGTTCTCGCAGTGACTAATTTTTCTATTATTATTATTATTATTATTACTATTAATTGATGATGATGACATTGCAAATAGTCGTTCAGCGATGAATATCGCGTTTTCATATTCCATCTTTTGCATCGCGTTTGAGCATAACATTCGTAAATAACTCTCTCCATTAATCATTACCTGACTATTCGTCATCTTCCTATTACTCACGTCGAGTTCTTCTTCTTCTTCTTCTTCTTCTTCGTTTCCGTTCATTCTTCTCCTTCGTCGTTGTTCATCGGTCGTTTCGTTATAATAGTTATCCTCAAAACCATCATCGGCAGCATCGGCAGCATTACTATTATTGATCCTAGTAGCATTACAATCAGTATCTTCCATCATCATCATTGATTATGATTGATTGATTAAACTCACAACTTATTTTGATTATTTTGTGTGCTGTGCTGGATGAGAATATTTTTAAAGAAACAGCAGTCAGCATGTTTTGTTCTGCTACGAAAATGATGAGGGATCTCTTTATTATTATTTCACTCTTCACTCTCTTTCTGTTTATTATTAATAATAATCGTATCATAAGAAAGATAAGAACACTATAGGGAGCATTTATTATAATACCATACATACTCTAATAATAATAATACGTAATACGTAATAATTAAAGTACAATGTCTCGCGGTTCAGGAGGAGGCTATGATAGACATATAACGATCTTCTCCCCAGAAGGTCGTCTCTATCAAGTCGAATACGCTTTTAAGGCTATTAAATCTTCCGGTATTAATACAATAGCAGTGAAAGGTGATAATTGCGTAGTATCAGTGACGCAAAAGAAGTGCTCGGACTTAATGATCGATCAAACGGCTCTCACGCATATGTTCAAAATAACGAAAACTTTGGGAATGTGCATGACTGGGAAAGATCCAGACATCAGGAACGTCGTACAGAAAGCGAGGAAAACAGCTTCAGAGTTTAGGTTTGATTATGGGTACGAAATCCCAGTCGATGTTTTGGCGAATAAAATGGCCGATGATTTTCAAGTATACACACAACACGCGTATATGAGACCATTGGCGACTATGTGTATAATAATGGGAATCGACGAAGAACGCGGAGCTTCGTTATATAAATGCGATCCATCCGGCTATTACGCTGGATATAAAGCGTGCGCAGCTGGTAATAAGGAAGTTGAAGCTGTTAACTTTTTAGAAAAGAAAATCAAACGTGAAAATGCAATGGACGTAGATACCGCGGCGAGACTAGCGATCTCGACTTTACAACACGTTTTAGGAGAAGACGTCAAGGCAAAGGAGTTAGAAGTGGCGGTAGTGACCTCGGACAAGCCAGAGTTTAGATTACTATCAGAGAGTGCAATTGAAGATCATTTGACGGCTATTTCTGAACGTGATTGATCGTTCATTGCTTGATTGGTCGTTTTCGATGATGAAAGAGAGAAAGAGAGAGCAGGAGAGAGAGAGAGATTTAGAAGAATTAATTACAAACAACTTCTAGCAAAAGCTAGAAGTATCTTTTAGCGAATCTAACCCAACCCACCCAGAGAAAATATACAAAATACTACATACCGGTATATATACATTTGTAGTACACGTACAACAACTAAAGTTTAACACGCACGCGCACACACACACACACACACAAAGAACTACATCTGCTTATTATTCTTATCTTCGTTTTCCATTTTCGCTATGCTTAATTCTAATCCAGCTTTTGCAATTCGAAGCATATCCCCGACGGTTGGAGCCATTAATAGAGCCGGTCTAATTTCGAAAGCAACTCCTAAAGATGGGATTGGATTTATATATGCGCAAATATACGTCGCCCTGCGCGCGAATTCTTTGATATCCGTAGGGAAATCGCCCAAGTGACTTTTTATTAAATCTAACTGATTCTCTTGCCGCTCTCGTTTGCCATTAATCACTAGATCTTCCCATTTTGCTTTTAAATCATTCAAGTCGGTCGACAGTTCGACCAAAGCTTCTTCGTTATCGGCTAACTCTCTTAGAGATTCCATCATCGCGAAAGAATCCGTCCCAGGTGGCGCGATGTAATCATCCAACGAACCACACGCTTTATCGTCATCAATAAATCTCACTCGCACGTGCGGTATTTTATCGTCGTCTAAATATGGTTCTCTATCAATCTTAAACCTCCGCGTGGCCGTTAGTTCGACTAAAGTTCCATCTGATTCTTCCACGAACTTCGTGAGCAATACCTCTGCTCCACACGGGAGAACTTTCTTGTTCGTTGGTGACATCCCTAACATGGCGAACACTGATCCTTCTTTCAACTTTCCTTTACCTAAAGATGTCCCGCAGTTCAACGTTCTCATTACATCTTCTTTATTTTGAAACTTCAATGTCAAGACTTGCTTTGGTAAAGTAGAATCGAGGACGAGTACGCGCATTGGTACAGTTTCGCTCTCTCGCAAACGCAGTTGTTCGAGTCTTCTGTTTAGAACATCCATGTTCAAATTTGAATTATTTGAATCAGCGGCGTTGTTTTTTTCGTCATTGTTATCATCAGTCCTCTCTTTTTCTTGTTCACCTTCTTCTCCATTTGATGATGATGATGATGATGATGGTGATGATGATGACATTATCGTCGTATGAGAATTTTTATTAGTAGTAGTACGTCGATGTTGATGAATGTAGAATGATTTTGATTTCAATCGTGTATTAGAACATCTGGAACACGTGAACGTTATCGATGACGATGACGATGATGACGATGATGTTTGTGCTAACATATTTAACTGTCCACAACAACAATAACAATAACAATAACAATAATAATATGCAGCACAGCAAATTCCAAATACGACTGACGTGATCAAATCATCAATAAATCAGCATCAGCTTTATTGATATACGCAGTAAACAATAATCGAATTAAAATCGAATCATGTTTAACAGAATAACTCAATACATCCCAATGTTCCCTCATCACGTAGCTTTTTGGAGATGGACTACGTATATTCTACCATTCGATGAAACCAATAACGCCGTCTTGATCGTGATAGTTTGTGTGTGTATAAAAATATTATTGGACACGCCTTCGACGTTTCTACCACAGACTCTACCGATCGCTGAAGAGATTAAGATATTCTCAAACAGAGTAGTTACTGAACAATTCGGTGTTATCGCGGCATTGATAACTGTTAATCATGGGAGAATACAACGCATTGATAGATTTGAGAAACCTATTACTAAAAATAATCCTTCGGGAACTGTTGACGATGAGAGAAAACCGATTTCATTCACTAGAGTGAAAAATAAGTACGATAAAGTGATATTCTATGACTATACGGATAAAGTAATTTTACCCGGATTAGTTGATATACACGCACATTTAAACGAACCAGGAAGGACGGAATGGGAAGGCGTCGAGTCTGGGACGAAATCAGCCGCAGTTGGCGGTATAACGACCCTAGTCGATATGCCTTTGAACTCAATACCCTCAACTGTTGATTTGAAATCGTTCGAAGAGAAAATAAAAGCGGTTAAAAAGGGAAGTAGAATATATTGCGATCTCGCGTTTTGGGGAGGATTAGTACCACAAAATGCACGCAATGAATCGATTCTGGAAGATTTGTTATCGAACGGCGTCGTTGGGTTGAAGACGTTCATGTCGCCAGCCGGCACAGCTCAATTCGATCAAAGTTCCTTAGAAGATATTAAAATAGCAATGAAAACGTTGGCAAAATTTAATGCACCTTTGATGGTGCACGCAGAACTGCCCCCTGCAGAAGAAGATGCATCTTTAACGAATGGGAAAGATGCGAGGAAATATAGTACATATATGAACAGCAGACCGAGAAAATGGGAAAAGGTATGTCATGAAAGCGCGTGCGCACGTTTTTTAATTCTTTTGAGCAAACCCCTAACTTTAAAAAAGAAGAGAGAGAGAGAGAGAGAGATGAACAAAAATAACAAACAATACTGTGAAAGCGAATGATGAAGATCCATTGGTGCTAATCTTCTCACCAAAAATCACAAATTGGTTTTGCGGTTTGATGACGAGAACAATTTACCGATGTTATCCTTGCACTGACGCTTTCACGTGTATGCTGTTTTATTTATATGGTTTTTTCTTCTCTTTTTTTGTATTTTGAACACGCGAGGTATAAAAATAATTTTCTTTCACTGACAAAAAACATCATCACTGCTTAATCTCTTACTTATATAAAACAGGATGCAATAAAAGCGTTGATTGATATCACTAAAGGTTTTGATTACCCAGACGACGTTCCTCACGTTCACATCGCGCACGTTTCTGACGCAGATACGTTGTCCATGATTAAGAGCGCTAAAGATTCTGGCGCTAAAATAACTGCCGAAACGTGCCCGCACTATTTATATTTTAGCGCCGAGTCTATTCCAGATGGAAGTACTTTACTTAAATGTGCACCGCCGATTCGTGAGGAAGAAAACAGACAGCGCTTATGGGACGGTTTATTAAAAGATGCGTCTTTAGATATGATTTCATCCGATCACTCGCCGTCGCCGTTGGATTTAAAACACGTAGACACTGGTAATTTTCTCAAAGCGTGGGGTGGAATTTCCGGTTTACAGCTTAGTTTACCATTGACGTGGACCAAAGGTAAAGAGCGAGGGATGACGCTGAGTCAATTGGCTGGTGAGTACATTTATTTCTTTCGTCGTGGGTTTCTCTACATTTTTGTTTTCGTTTCGTTTTGGATAGTGTGCGAGAGGGACGGGAGACGAGGGATACGGTGATTGATACCCACCAGTAATCGGCTCTATCAATTTATTATATATTCTCGCTATATTAATGGTCCGGAGACATATCGGAGGTTTGTCCAACATAATATGGATTCAACCTGTGAGCAACCTCCGGAATATTTCTTTCTTTCCTTGTTCGTTTTCTTGTCTTCATTTTTGTATTATTTCTTAGGTATGTTCTATAAATTGTCAATATTACTGACACTCGTATTTCTCTCCTTTTGTTAAATAAATCACAAACAAACAGAATTATGGAGTGCACACCAGCGCGAATTACTGGTTTTGGGAGCGAAGGGTTCTATCGCTATAGGTAAAGATGCAGACTTTGTTGTTTTCGATCCTGAAGCGACGTTTGAGGTGAACGACGAAGCGAACCCGGTATTTCACAAACATAACAAAACTGCGTACGATGGACAAACATTGAGCGGTGTAATCCACGCAACATTCCTTCGCGGACGACAAATATATTCGAAAGATACGGGCGTAAAATGGCCTGCGTGGGGTAGACTGTTCTTGAAGAAATAAAACATTTTTTTTTCACAAAGTATTTTTAGCATTATTTCGCTTCATCTTCATCTTCATCTACTACTACTAATTCTTCTTCTAATTTGTTCTTGTTTTCATCGTCATCATCATCATCATCATTACTGCTGGTACTCAATTTCGTGGATTTGAAAAATCTCTCGGTTATTTCTATGTTTGAACTCGAAGCGGGTTCCTCGGGCATTTTCGAATATGCCTTTCGCGGATCCCATTGCGTCCTTGGCCCAATCGCTGGATGTATTCTACTATTATTATTACTCGCGCTGTTGTTATTATTCTCAATCTTTGTGTTCTTATGAAACTCTGGCGAGTATCCAATCGATTTATCGCATAAAGTGCATACTCTATTCACGCTATCAAAATCTTCCACGGACATTGCCGTGAACCGAACGAGCGAGAAATCTTCGATGATTTCCATGATTGCATTCGTCATCTTATTATACTCCTTGAACTTCGGATCGTTATTTAAATGTTCCGCTAAATATGTCAAATCTTGCACTTCTGTATAAAAGTCTAATCCAAACGCTAAATCTCCGTATTTATCCATCAAATCTACTTTCGATAGGACGTTCACGTGAGGCGTTTCTAAATGTAACATTGTCGATAACGATAACAACAAAGCTGCGACGTATTTCGACGGATCGGCGCATAAATGTCCATCCACTAAATGCACTGTGCATACTCTATAATTCCATTTGTTTTGCATTACGTTAATTATATTCTTCAACGAGTTATGTAAATTGAACAACTCCACTTGGCCAGGTAAATCGAATATGAAATAATGTGTTCTCTCGAACGGTTTTAAGCGCTCTTTCAACCAATCGATGTTCTTCTCTAAATATTCTAAACAAAACATCATGGCCCCGTTCGGTCCTAAATCTAATTCCTCTTGACAGTTCTCTAAGCATATTAAATCATTAATGTCTATTTCGCAATCATAATGGTTCTTATTCTCGTTTATTGCGTTCCCTGGGTCCAAGTTGATAATCATGAAAGGTCTTCCTATTAATTGAAAATATTGCGAGAGAGCCGAGCAATACGTCGTTTTCCCTGATCCAGGTGGTCCTATGACGAACTGACCGAACATTTTTTATTCGATTATTATTATTACCATTATTACTATTATTATTTATTATTTATTATTATTACTATTACGTGTATTAATATGCTGTTGATGTGAACTGATTTTTCTGTACAGGGACAGTAGTTAAAACTTCTTATTAAATGAAGCAATAATAAATTCGTTAGCGGTCATAATAATAATGCTCGAGATAGTGACGAGATTGGAGATCGTTCGAGATATTTCTTGTTCGAGATTAGAAATAACTAGACCTGATAATAATTATGATAGCATTAATAGCAGCAAAAACATTATTAAGATAACAATTAAAGAAATCAGGGACGATGATTTAATCCCTTTGAGAACAGGATTAAGAATATGGTCAGCATCTTTTATATTCATGGAGCAAGTTTTAATAGAGGAAATAGAGAACAAAACGGTTTTAGAACTCGGTAGTGGTACAGGAGTTAACGGGTTATTATGTGCGAAATTGAACGCTCGAGGAGTCACATTAACTGATATCGATGAGAAAGCTATTGCTTTATGTTTACAGAACAGTTTAATCAACGAACTTTATGACATTAAAGCAAAACGAGTAGATTGGGAAGACGCTAATACATATTTAGTCAATAATAATGATAACAATAAGTTTGATACAATCGTAGCCGTAGATGTAGTTTATTTAGAAGAACACGCAAAGGCGTTAGCAGAGTGCGTCGCATGTCATCTAGAGAAAGAACGCGGGACGTTCATTTCGTGTTGCGGAGTACGAAAGCGCGAGTACTTCGAACAGTTTCTAAAAGAACTCGCTTTAAGAGGTTTAGAAGTTTATTACGACGAAGATAAGCTAGAAATAAAGAGCGGTTTAATGAGCGTCAAAGAAATTCAAGAGAATCATAAACATGATTTAGAGTTAAAGGAAAGAGGGAAAGGGTATAGATTAATTCGAGCGCGTTTTAAGAAAGAACAAGAGGTAGACGATGAAATGGTAATGGCAAACAAACTTGGCGAATTTTTAGCTGATTTAGATTTAGATTTAGAGAACGATGATCAGACGAGGAACAACATCAACAACGTGATAGTAAAGAAGGAAGCATACGATAATAATGTGCATTCAGATGAAGACGAAAACGAAAATGTAACACCGTATCGATGTCAGACGGTCAAAAAGGCGCAAGAATCTCTGAAAACAAATGGATTTTGTATATTTCAAGACGATGATTTTAAAAATATGCACGCGAATATTGAATTATTCGCTAGCGTTCATCTTCACGGCGAGAAATATTTAGACGATTTACTATCGAGGTGTAAACAATATCATGGCGTAGAATACGAAACTGATATATTTCGTTTCAAAGAGATATGCTCTAGAGCACATAAAGGAAAGCGGTTTGATTTGCAAGCATCGTGTTCGGATAGTAACGATGATATTACTACTAACATACCAGAAAGTGGCAAGATGTTCCAACGTCTAATGCAACGATTAGCAGCTTCTGTAAAAGCAAAGTGCGAGAATATATTCAAAGCCGATTTTTTTATGACCGAACAAAGTTTAACAGCGACGATTGTGAATCAAGGATGTGTCACATCATTTCCTAGAGCTCCAGAACAGCACTTTCACGCCGACGGACGAAAGGAAGGCATGTTCAATGCGTTCGTTGCTTTGCACGACGTAAATCAAAATCAAGGTCCGACTGAGTTCATTTGCGGCTCTCATCGTTTTGACCACGACGCGCCTTATGTAGATACAAAAACGAGGAAGAAACAAGAGAGAGCTAAGAAAGTATCGCCCGAGCTTCTTCGCGGGGATATTCTAATATACGATTATCGGACTTTACACAGAGGCGGTGCGAACAAAAGGTGTCACGATAGAAGATCTCTGGCGTATTTTCTGTTCAACGTCCAAGGCGCAGCGGAAGATACTTGGAATTTCGACAATAAATCAATTTGGGACGATTAATAATATTGATTGATTGATTGATTGATTAATCGACGATATGCATATTATTTAATATTCTAGAACATGTTTGTTTATATAGTATTCGTATACTTGTACGTACATCTATGTATACTAAAAACTACTTTTCTTCTTTTTTACTTCTCCTCCTTCTTCTTCTTCTCTTTCTCTTTCTTTCTTATTGCTGTTATTATTATTATTATTATTATTATTATAGTATATTGTGTTTAATTATTGTAGTCCACTTATTCGACTTCTGATAAGTAGTCCGCGACCTCCGCTGTGGTTAAAATCCTGAATTTCCTATCCTCGCCGACGATGCCGATTTCGATATTGTTCGCCGCAATTTGCCCATCAAAGCCCTCTTTTAACGTTAAAATCGCCGTATGTATTGCATCTTCCAACTCCATATCTTCACTATACCGTTTTTCTAAAAAGGTCTTTGCGTTTAGAAAGTTTTTCCCGATCGCGCTCGCTTTCCATCCAAAATACGACCCAGACGGATCGACTTGATAGAGTTGCGGTCCATTCGCGTCGTAGCCGGCCATTAATAAACTCACCCCAAACGGTCTTACCCCGCCTTGTTGTGTGAATTCTTGCATAGTAGTCGCAGTTTCTCTTACTAATTGTGAGCACGGAATGGATTCCTGATATGTTCTATAATATACTTGCGTATCTTTCCTCGCCATCCTGGTCAATACTCTGAAATCAGGTCCCATCCCTGAATACGTTATTCCGATCTCATCGGTTAATAACTGAATCTTATTTACGGATGATTCTTCGACTAATAAATTAGGCATCTTCTTCTCAGTAGCGAGAACGACCCCATTAGTGGCCTTGATCCCTAACGAAGTCGCCCCAGACGTAATCGCAGCTAAAGCGTGTTTGATCTGTACGAGCTCGCCAGAGGGCGAGAACGTAGTTAAAGAGAATGAATATTTAGATCCCATCAGAGCACGAGATTGATGTTTTGATTATTTATATAAAAAATACTATCGATTTTAAATATATATATATATATATATATTTAATATGATATTATGAATAAGGATGATGAAGATCGATCGATTATGATGCTCGTCTCGTGTTCTTAGTTTGCGCTGTCTTTTATTTTGATAATAAAGTTTATTAAACAAGTACTATATTTATTTCTGTGTGGAGAGAAGGAAACGTGTATGAGAAGAGCAGCATCATCAGCAGCAGCAGTAAAAACAGAAAAAGTGAAAATCTCGAATGTTTTGCCCAAACATCATCAGTACAATAAAGAAAATGGAAGCACAAAACGTGCAAAAGAGAAACGCGGTATATATTAATTAATGAAGGGGTTAAATATAAATAGTATTACACACAAACACAACGATCAACGACGTGAAAATTAACCCAGTTTTGAGTCATCAATAATTGTCGACAAAGATCTGGATCACTGTAAGTTCAAAGACAATAATCTCTCTCACGCATTATTATTACCATCGTTCGCTTGATTATTATTATCAATCGTATTCGAGTAAGCGCCGATAAGATTTTGGAGCAAGTTATGCGGGTTATCAACATCCGGTAAGTTTTTGAAATCGTTCTTGGCAATGGCGTCGGTAAAGATCTTACACGCGTTCTCTGCTCTTATGCACAAAGCCTCGCATCCTTGAACGATAGCCGCAGCTCCTTCGGCTTGTAAAGCCAAAGCTCTGTGCGTTTCTAAACACGCCGAAGCTAACGTACCCCTGCGTTCAGTTTGCTTCGAAAACTCGTCCTGTCTTCTCACCTCTTCCTCTAATATTTGTTTCTGTTCCTCTTCCTCTTTAGTCTGCGTCGCACATGCTTCTAACATTTCGTCCCATTGTTTCGACTCCGTGAATAACTCTTTATGTAATGTTCTCAAACTATCTTTCTTCTCGTCTATTCGTTTTTGTATTTCGTTCGGCCCTTCGTCGAACGCGAATTCTTCCTCGATGAGGGCGTTTTCGGTCCTTAAATAAAACTCGTGCAAAACTTCGTGGATGATATCGTATAGAAACCTATTTTCCTCGACGTTTCCGAAATTAATTTCCGCCTTTGCACATTCAGCTTTAATAATAATGTTTAATAACTCCAACATGCGTTCGTCTTCGTTGACGTCAATCGAGAGCTCTTCGTGGAATCTTTCCGGAACGCCAAGGTTTTGATGAATAATAGGTCCAGCGTCGTTATTACCTTGATGTTGTTGTGAACGTTTATTCGCTACGCGCACAATATTAGAACCAATCGCGTGGTGTTTATTGTGTTGTTGTTGTTGTTGTTGTAGCTGATCATTCATCATCATCATCATTTGCATGTGATGATGATGATGATGATGATTAGTGATCTCGTTATTATTCAAAAGTAACGAATTTTGCTGCGGCGGTTGACCGCCTCTCGCCGTTGATGCGAAATGTGTAGTAGTCGCTTTCCGCTTCTTGAACGCAAACCCAAACGCATTCGAATTATTCTTCGTTGCCGTATTATTCATATTATAATTATTATTATTCGTTTGATGTTTCTTGTTCATCGGTGTTTGTTGATTCATATTATTCTGTTTCGTATATTAAAAGAGGTAGAGAAAGAGAGTACGGCGTTAGTGAGTTCTGTATTTGACTTCAGCTTGAAGAGGGGAAACTTGGGTAAAACTGAGATTTTGAATTTTGAAAATCATCACCTCATCAAACGAGGAAAAGTTACTTTCTATAGATAATATGTTACGAACCTTTTGTTGCACTACTTGATGTAACGGTGCTCGTCGAATAGGTGTTATTGCTAATATCGTCTCTGTTAAATCGTTATTATTATTATTATTGTTATTATACTCTTCTTCTTCTTCTGTGCGATAATTATTACTGATGTGGCTTCATTGAATAAGAGAGAGTAGTGAGAGATTAATAAGAGAGAAAGCGCGGAGTGATAGTGAGGGAAAATTTTCAGTACGAAGTGCGAGTGATAATTGAGGGAGAGACATGAAATCGAACGAGACGAATACGAGTAATGATAGATAACGCACCGATGTTCACTCGACTGAGGAGGAGGATTCATTATGTGCTACTGTATCAGTACGTACGTAATAGTGCGCAAATATATTTTGTAATTGTTCGTTTTCAAATTTCCCTCTTCTTCAAACACTTCAATCAAACTCAAAAGAAAATGAAAACGAAATCCCCCTGCTGATGCCAGCCTGCTGATGCTGATGACTGCTTCCTGAAAGCACTGTTATGCAAACACCACTAAATGAACGAACAATCACTGTGTACATATAACGTACATACCTGTATAGTATATATCCAAAATTACTCTGATACTCTCTCTCTCTCTCTCTTTTAATCCTTCGCTTTCATTGCCTTTCCTATCGTTGTTTATCATAATTAATTAAATAATTAATTCATTCATTAATTCATTAATTAAATAATGTCAACAACGACTGCGACGACAGATGATGATGTTCTTAACAAAGACGACAAAGACGTGAAGAAGACTGAAACCGCTGATGAAATAGTACAAGAAGAAGAAGAAAGAAGGAGACGCGAAAAATTCATAGAAGAATTCAGAGAGAGATACGAAAGATTGAAAGACCACGAATGTTTCGTGACCGAAATAGAGATCAGGAACATTAATAATAGTAGTAGTAACGAGGGAAAACATGGTCATAAATCATTACGAACTCAAGAACGTTTAATAAAGAGATGTTTCAAGAGTGTAGAGAATAGTGGAACGTTAGAGGAGGCGAAAGATTGTTTATTAATAGCGAGAGAGGAATTAGAATCGTATGGGATATTCAAAACGATTAACATAACGTTAGACGAATCATCAACGCGAACACAATCGTCTCAATCTCAATCATCGTTCGTACCGAATTCGGCAAAGATCATCGTCGACGTAGAGGAGAGAGACGTATTAAACTTAAAAGCAGGGACGTTTGTTTCACAAACTGGCGAAGGCACTGTAGAAATCACTGGAGGTTTGAAAAACGCGATAGGGTTTGCGGAGAAGATCGATTTTGAACTAATCAGAGGACACGAGAAATCGGCCAGTTACGCATTACATTGGGAACAACCGAAAGTTCTTCAAACAGATATTACGACGCAGTTGAGGATTTTTCAACAACATCAATGTCAAGTGAAACATTCATCGTTTCATGACACCGGGAGAGGGCTTTCGTTCCAATTATCATCGCCAGAAAGACCGGCGACGTTGGAGTATAATTTGATTTGGAGAGAAATCACGGACCCGACAAGGTTTGCTTCAAAAGCTGTGAGGAAAATGTGCGGGCATTCGCTCAAATCATCAATCGTTCATACGCTCGCTGGAGAAAGTGAAAACAACAACGAACAGAATTTTGAAGAATTAAATAGTAATAATAATAACAATAATAGATCGAATTGGTGGTGGAACGTAAGAACAGAGTTAGCTGGATTAAATCCAGTGTTCGATTCAACGACTGAAGCGTTTGTAAAATCCGAGTATCACGCGAAATATGCGCGAAATTTCCCCAATAAAGTGAATGATTTTTTGCCCGAAAAATTAAAACATTCGTTAAGTTGGCAACTCGGAGTACGCGCTGGTATTATTATGCCTTTGCAGAAAGACGGTGAATCAAACATCGCCGATCGCTTCTTCATGGGTGGCTGCGGCTCTTTGCGGATGTTTGAACCGCACGGTGCTGGACCTTGCGATTTGCGCCGAGAGAAGGAGCTCTCGTCGCCCGCACGCGGCGGTGGAACTCCAGGAGGAGGACGACGAGGCGTTTCTGGTACAGCTTCGACGTCGTCGGCTACTCCTCCTACACACGCCGGCGTTCAAGTATCAAGTAATTTGATGCCTCCTCGGTCGGTACAATCAAGTTCTCCTTACGATTCCATAGGAGGCGATATCGTTCTTAGCGGAACGGCTTCGGTTAAAATGGACATTCCGGTTGAAAAATTACGTAATATTGGCGTTCATGCGCACGCGTTTGTAAACGCCGGCTTCCTTATCCCGCACGCAGCATCAGGAAAAATGAAAGATTCCTTCAAAGTATCAAAATTTAGAGATTCGTTAAGAGCGAGTTGCGGTGCAGGTATTGTCTGGCCTTTGCCATTGGGAAATATTGAGCTCAATTTTGGTCGCGTTCTCATGGCTAGCTCGACAGATCGCGTGAATGGATCTAAGTTTCAAGTCGGTTTAGCCGCATCACTTTCTGCGTGAAAGAGAACGTACTACGCACTAGCTACACTTTTAATTATTATTTTAGTATTTTCACAAAGAATCGCGTCGTAATGTATAAAACAGCTCTTGTTATTAAAAGCGTAAAAATCTTAAGCAGTCTCCGGTTTCGGCGCGTTTGCGAATTCAATTCCTTTATCAATCGATTGCTTTAACTCTTCTTTCGCTTTTTCGACCATGTCCTTCTCAAAATCGTTCATTTCTCCGCATCCAAGGATTTCCTCGACACCGTTGACTCCCAACACACACTTTGATGCGAAATACGAAAGTTCTGGATAAATCTCAGATGCGACGTACGCGCACTCGATAATATTTTTCTCGCCCGCCAATGCTTTCAAGCACGAAGTGGCCATGTTCTCTGCGGCGAGAGCCATGGATAAAGTCGCCGAACCGGCTCCTGCTTTGGCGTCGACAACTTCGGTACCAGCGTTTTGAATTCTCGTCGTTAACGCGATTAGCTCTTCGCCTTCGAACGGTTTAGTTAATTTCGGAGTAACTTGCGAAAGTAAAGGAATGATCGTAATCCCAGCGTGTCCGCCAATAACTGGCACGTCGCATTCGGAGACGTCCTTCACGTCCTCTGGTCTTAACTGTGCGACGAAAGTCTTTGCTCTCATGACATCGAGCGTAGTCACCCCGAGAATCTTCTTTGCATTGAAGCAATCGTTCTGTTTCATTACTTCGCAAGCGATTGGGACAGTCGAATTCACTGGATTCGAGATGATGTTTAAAATCGCGTTTGGACAGAATTTCGCGCACGATTCGCATAATCCTTTCACGATGCCGGCGTTAATTTTGAACAAATCGTCTCTCGTCATCCCTGGTTTCCTTGGTATACCTGCGGGGATGATGACTAAGTCACACCCAGTTAAAGCTTCTTCGATTTGATCTGCGCCGCAGAACCCTTTGCATTCGGCGACTGTGTTAATGTGCGACAAATCGACTGCAACACCAGTAACCATTGGTGAAATATCATCTGTGTATTTGTGATATAAAACAGTTGATTAAACACAACAAAGAATAATAATATTAAGAAAGAGAAACAAACATTAATATATATATATATATATATATATCAGAGAAAAAATAAAAAATAAACAATTTAACAAAAGAGAGAGAGAGAGAGAGAGAAGGAACAAATGTTCTCAATAAAAGTATTACTCCTATTATTATTCATTTTATATCAATCGTGTGCTCGATTTTTACCAAGAACGATATAAAACAGAAATAGAAATTAAAAACGTACATAGTCTCAGAGATTTAATGTATTTATTTTGTTTCATTAACAAAGATAGTGTTTGTCCAATCCCCCCGGCTGCTCCTAAAACTGCCACTGTATATTTTGCCTCGATCGGATGTTGTGGTTGCGCGTGAATGTTACCCATCCTTCTTCCTCTTATTATTATTATTAGTTTATTTTTTTATTTGTTATGTCGCGAGGACGATTATTTTCGATTTTGGTGTTGTGTTTGTTTTTTTAGAAGCAGACATGTCTGCAGAGAAAAAAAGAATAAAAAGTTGCCTTTATTGTCTGTTTGTTTGTTTGTTTCTCACAACAATATAACAATAATAACAATAATAATAATATGATTACTATTATGGAGAAGAAGAAGAAGAAGAAGAAGAAGAACTATGCATTGATTGTATTTATAGTATTTACGGTGTTTATGTTTATGTATCAATGTGATATTAATAATAATCTAGACGACGGCGTCGATGGAGTTGAAGTAACAAATAATAAGCAAAATTCAGAATTCGGAAGACGGCTACTGTTAAGAAGAAGAAGAAGAAGCTTATTACAATCGACGACGACGACGACGACGACGATAGGTACTGTTTACACAGAAATGAACCCATTAAGACTCTTTGGAGCCGGAGCAACGTTCCCAGCGAACGCATATAAGAGTTCAATGCGCGCCTATAAAGTAATCAACAAGGAAGTATCAGTATCGTACTTGGACGTCGGTTCAGGGAAAGGTATATGCAGGATTCTGAATAGTACGGAGTTGTGCACGGATGACGAAGAACCTTTAGAGGTTGATTTCGCGTGTTCGGACTCTTTATTAGTCGATGCGAATTACTTGAGTTATCCAGACGTGCAAATGTATCCAGTCGTCGCCGGGGCGGTTACGCCGGTATATAATTTACCAACTATCGGTTCCTATGAATTACTTCTGACAAAAGAAACGATAAGCTTGATATATAGTGGGACGATTACGAAATGGAACGATTCGCGAATAAAATCGGCAAACCCTTCAGTAGCCTTGTTGCTACCGTTTGAAGATATTTTAGTCGGAGTGAGGAAAGACTCATCGGGGACGACTGAAGCGTGGACGAAAGCGTTGAGTGAATTCTCAGAAACGTTCAAAAATAGCATAGGAGCATCAAAGTTACCTTCGTGGGAACCATATATCAATAGCACTCTTCTAAATGAAGTAGATTCAGGGTACGGTCTAGCTAGTTTCGTTAAAGGTAGGCCTTACTCGATTGGATACGTCGTTCTATCGGACGCGATGAATTTAAAATTAAGCACGATTGGACTTTTAGATACCGATACGAGCACTCCCGTTTATCCGAACTCGGCCTCGATTACGGCAGCCATTTTGCAAAGAGGTTTACAATTTGGAAATAACGGAGATGATTCATCGCGACTTACTGCGGATTTGATGGGCGCAGATAACGCAGACGCTTGGCCTATTGCGACGTATTCGTATTTAATTCTTAGAAAAGGAATGAATCCAACTACAAATACTGCAATTGATCGCATACGAGCCGGGGCAACGTGCGATAATATGCGAGAAACTTTGAATTATTGGACGTGGTTTTTGACTTCTCCTTTAACAAAAACTATCATGGAGTATAATTCTCTCGTGCAAGTACCAGCAGTCGTTAGGAACTTCGTCGTAGCTAGAATGCAAGGTGATTTGTATTGTGGAGGCGAACGGTTAGCATCTATTTTCGATACAGAACCGATTTTGAACGATAATCTGACGAAAGTTGTCGTGCACACACCTTCAGAGGAGATTTCGGTTTTAGATTCGTTGGGTATTCTGCTCACGGCGAGTAACTCGAGTATGCAGCTAGAAATCGCTCGGCTTGGAGGAGCGAACGAAATGTTTAACGCCTTGGACGAAAATCGTGCATCTGTGCTTGCTTTGAACTACGCAAAAGACGAAACATCGTCATTGGCGGATTTAGTAATATTCGATAATGCGGAGACACCAATCTATCCAACACCGCTACCGGAGGATTTTCCCAATTACATTTCGTTCCCATTCATTAAGATATCCCTTGAGTTGGCCGTTAATCCGAGCGTTTTGCGCTTGGGCGAGACGAACACTTCGATTCAGTTTGATATTTACTCTGCTGCGGCTATATTATCAGGAAAAGCGACTACTTGGGGTGATGCGGAGATCATAAAATTGAACCCGTGGTTAACGGGTGTAACGGAACCGATTATTTTAGTCGGGTTGGAAGATTTGACTATTTTTAAAACTTTCGAAACGTTAAAGAGAACTATCAGTTCATTTGTTCCAGACTTTTCTTTTGCTTCAGTGCTATCGAAATCTGCTTCATCTCTAAGCGAAGTTGGCGCTCTCGTAGTCGCGAGTGATTATTCCACCGCGCTTTTACAAAAGACGGCGTATGTGCCAAGAAATTCAAATTTAGTTTTACTTTACTCAATCACTGGATTGGACGCCGTACTTGTTTCAGTTACTTTACGTAGGAGTTATACTGGTGACCAATGCGTTCGAGAAACTGGAGCGTACGATTCGTTATACGCACAGCTTCGATTCTGGGAGTGGGTATACTCAGAAGATGACATACCGGGGATGATTTCGAGTGTAACGGCAGAACCAGATTTTAATTCCGTAAATTCCGTGCAGATTTTGAGCGCGCTACGATCGATTAAGTGTAATGGAGAATTCGTGTTAGTCGCTGCACCAATTTTAACTTCGAGTGCTTCTGAGCAAAGTGTTATAATAGTCGTCACTACTACGTTTCTTTTTGTGCTTCTGTTTGTGTTCATATGGGTATTTAGATTTCGAGATGATTCAGCGTTTACGAAAAGATTTTTCGAAAGGTATAAGAAAAAGAATTTGCCCCCATCAGAGGCGTGCACAATTGTTGTTACAGACATACAATCATCCACAAATTTGTGGGAAATTGCCCCTGTAACGATGAATAAAGCTCTCGCGGCGCACGACTTAATCATTAGACAAGAAATGCAAAAGTTTTATGGATACGAAGTTTTATCCGAAGGCGATTCTTTCACGATGGCTTTCCATACGCCCGGTGATGCTCTCAAAGCATGTGCAAATATCCAAAGTCGATTGCAAGAGAAGGTATGGGACCGGTCTCTGTTCCTCGCAAGTAGACACGTATACAGAACGGATGACGCCGAATTACAGTCTACACAGATTTTGAGGCCCCAAACGGTACCGCCATTTCTCGAAGCAATTCTTCAGGAAAGTAGTAGAAGTATAGTTCCGAAAGATACTATTATTAAAGTTCCAACAAGTGAAAAAGATGCGCAAAATGATTCGTCGACAGACCCGAGTGGACGAGTGGAGGAGGAGGAAGAAATTATTAACGGCTTGCGTGTAAGAATGGGTATTCATACTGGATCTACCCATCGATACGTTCATCCAACGACACGAAGGCAGGTTTACGAAGGAAAAGCCGTGGAACTGGCTAGAAAGATGTGTCATGCGGCAAATGGCGGTCAAATTTTAATGTCAGGAGACGTTTTAGCATCTTTCGGTACCGATAGTTTACAAATTTCGCAAATACTTCAGCTCATGCATATGGGAAAGCACCAGATGGATATGGGAAACTTGAACAGATTCAGTGAAACCGAAGTTTTAGATAACGCAGTGGCAGCAGCAACTAAGGCTACCGATGATGATTTCATTTTCAACGCATTCGAATCCGAGAGCAGTAGTGATGGATCGAGCGATTACGAGGAATATAGAGCCGCAACGAGTGCAAAAATTCAAGCGCTGCGACGAATGGTTACATCGTACGATCCCAAAATTGTCTCGCACGAAGTTATTCAAGCAATTCCAAAGAAGCTCGTGGAAAGAATCAAATTATTCGCGCCGATAAAAACAGTGCGCCAACTTGAACCGTCCATTTTCGAAGCTCCGGTATTCACCTCGGAAAATTTGACAGTCGTTTTTACAAAAGTCGAAGGTTGGGAAGAGCTTGGCAAAGTTGATATGCAAATGAGAGATAGGGCTGTTGCGCAGCATGATTCTGTGATTCGCTCGACTCTTTTATCGTTCCGCGGCTATGAATGTCGAGGAGATAATGGAAGATTTTTCATCGCGTTTCATCATCCTAATGACGCGTTTCGCTGGTGTTTAGTCGTTCAAACGATATTACTTCGCGTCCCTTGGGAAGACGAGTTGCTTCAGCAACCTCAAGCTTGCAATATGACTGCTGGTCACAGAGTTACGTTTAAAGGTCTTAGGGTAACGATGGGAATCGTTTCTGGATCAGCCACTTATATGAAACCGTGTCAACGAACTGGTCGAGCGGAATATTTTGGGCAGGTTCTAAACTTAAGCGCTCGAGTCGGTGGTTTAGCGCAAGGAGGTCAAATTCTTTGTGATAAAGATACTTGGAGAAAAGCAGCTCGTGTTGGGTTCCCATACGAACATTCGCGATATATTGGTCTATATAGCTTGCGCGGTATCATGGAGCCAGTTGGTTTGGTACAAGTTTCTGACGCGAGTTTGAACATGCGTTCATTTTCTTCAGTTATTGGTGCTCAAAAGGTAATAGATCCATCGGATAAGTTCAGACTGAGTGCGAGAGATATAGAAACGGAGCGCATTGATCGTCCATTGAGCTTTATTGGAGATATCGAACGCGAACGAGCCTCTGCAAACTCTCCAGGGTTACCGTTTTCGTCCATCGATCGACCTGATTCTAAACTCGAGCGCGAGAGCAGTAAAACTTCTTCGCCGCGGCTTTCTTTTATCACCGGAGCAGATTACACTGGGCGTTTCAGTGACGAGTCTTCGAACGGTGGATCTATAGCAGTCAACCCAGTCCATAAAAAGAGAAATATTTTAATCGTTTCCTCGAGCGATAATGCTCTCTTCCGCATGACAGCTTTGGTGAACATAGTCGCCGGTGGCAAAGAGTTTGTATTCATCTCTAGGTCAAAGAGTTCGAATGAAGTTTTGAAAAAGTTCTCGGTCGATTTAATTACGCAAAACGAAGACGGCGATCAAGTGCGAGATGCAATTCCGAGCATTGTAATAATTGTCGGGACGATTGAGAGCGGATCGCATTTAAGAGATTTGGTGCAGAAAATTCGAAGAGGAGTTCCGTTTATGTTTCAGCCGAAGATTGCAGTGATGCTTACGGATGAGTCAAGCGTCATCGATGGCGTTACTTCTTCTCCGGTTGAATATGGCGCAGACGTTGAACTTCCCCCTTTATTATTTGCCGACGAGGATCAAGAAATTGCCCCGTTAGTTGACAAGCTCGGTCTCGTTTTCGATGAGAGTGCGTCTGTCGAAGCAGCTGATGGAACAATGAGAAGTTCTTCGAGATCGGGTAATACGACATTTCGTCAACAGTCAAAATCACCCGCTCTTTCCAAAGACGAAGACTTTTTCAAGAGTAGTGCCGGGTCGTCAATGAACACGTCGCTCATAACGAACAACAACAATAACGACATTAAAAATGTGTTTATGGAAAACGATGAATATAATGAAAACGAGCAACAACAACAACAACAACAACAAATGATTAATAATAATAATAACGTGATTATAAATCCGCTCTCGAACTTATTAAGAGACGCCGAGAATCAGAGTAAAATTCTTTCGAACTTTGCTTCGGCGAACTTAATGGTTGCCGGTCTCGAGGCCACTGGGTTAGCGATATTCGCTGTAGATACCGACGCGCGAATCATATTATGTACGAAGAAAGGCTTTGCAAAAGGCATCGTCGGTTCGATGATTTTCCCAAACAGTTCATTCAGTAAACGCTTACGAGATTCGGCAAAGGTTGCTGAGAGAATGAATCCTCCGCCGCCTTGGGTCGAAAAGTTGACTAAAAATTGGATTCCTCTTGAAGAGGATGAGAGCTATATCGCTACTACAACAAATACTACTACTACTACTACTACTACTGATGATGATAGTAATAATAGTAATAACATCAGCAATAACATCAATAACGCTAGCGCTTCTGAAAATAAGAAGAAGAAATCAGCATCGTCATCAGAAATCATCACCGTTCGTTGTACTCCTTTACGAATCAGCGACGATTTCGGTGGCGTAATGGTACTAATTAAGGAATTTTAAAATAGTTGTACAAGATAGTAGCACTGTAGTAATAATTACGTATTTATTATTAGTAGTAGTAGTACGTAGTAGTACGTAGTAGTATTGTACAGTACCTCCTGCGTTCATGAAAATATCAGCTTACTCAAAAACCAACAGAACATGAAAAACACGAGCATGTAACAGGCATATCTCCCATTCTTCGTCTCTAGAACTTTCGTGAACTTAACGACGGTTTCTTTCAATAGACCATTAAACCCTTCCATGTCCGTTCTCATTGAGTCCAATAGCTTATTATGATCATCAGCCTCTCTCTTAATATCGATCGTTATATTCTTCAACATCGATACTCTATCGCTCATGTGCTCTAAAGATCTGTCGTTCTCTTTCTCCAAACTATCGTTGTTATTATCTATCGTTATATTTTTACTACTCATCATGTTATTGTTATTGTTGTTATTATTGTTGCTATTATAGGAGGAGGAAGACGACGCGTTAGTCGCGTGGGTCCCTCCTTGGTTGTTATATATCGACGTTCGTTTTGGAGACGGAATTTTGTTATTACTATTCGTTATTATTCGTTATTCGTTATATTCAAATATATTAATAAAGTAATCACCGGCAGCAGCATGCACAATGCACAGCACAGCAGGGATAATTTATGTTTTCCTCACAATAATAATAATCATCATCACTACAGATACTACGTATTACTCCTACTTACGACTAAGAAAACTACTCTGAATAATAGTAGGAATTATTATTCAAAGAGTATTAATAGGTCTATTAATAGTATATCAAACAATAAAAATTATAGAAGATCTGATCAGAAAATGTTCCAAGTCGCTTTCCTATTAGACCAAGCGGTGAAGATCAGGCCAGAGAACTTAGGGAAGACCTTGTTAGAAGGAATAACGCAAGAGATCGAGGACTTATACGTAGATAAGGTCTTAAGGAACTTAGGTCTCGTAGTCACTTTATACGAAGTCTGTTCGATCACTGGCGGTATCTTACATCAAGGGAACGAAGGAGCGGCGAACTACGAAGTCCAGTTTAAGGTCGTGCTCTTCTCCCCATTCGTCGGTGAAATCTTGGAAGGGAAAGTAATCGGGTCGACGGACGAGTTCGGGATTAGGATATCGCTAGGGTTCTTCCATGATTTAATAGTCTTACCGAATAGGGAAGGTATGGATTTAGAGCGCACGAAATGGGATATAACCGAAACTACGCAGGATGGAATGTGGTTCATAACTAAAGACGTCGTCGCCGGCGACGACGATAAAGGAGATAATCAGCATCAAACAAAGAACGAAACGACAAAGACGACGACAACCGGAGTAGATTATGACGATGATGAAGAAGGAAATGATAGTAATAATAATAATAATAATAATAATACAAAAAAAGAGATTTTCTCAATAGAAGCAGGGCAGAAGATCAGGGTCAGAGTTCAAGCCGTACAGTTCCCTGAAGAGCCTAAGAGTAAGAAGGAGTTAGAATTAAGAAAATTGGAAGACGGGGGCGAACGCGAAGGATTATTCGCGCCAATGGTCGTGAAGTGTTCAATAAAAGAAAACGCTTTAGGACCGTTCTTCGACGAAGACTGGACCAACGGAGACTGAAACAACGAAGAAGAATAGAAGATAGTTTAGTAAATAAAATTAAATAAAATTATTAGCGACCGGAAAACTCGACGAGCGATTGATAGGAGGAATTTTCATCTTTCTTTTTCACAGCGACGGCGACATTGGAAAATTCTTCAGTTATCGTTTTCAACAACGCACCAACGCCAACATCAGACGCACCGGTTGTTGCTGTTAAGGATGATGAGATCGTTCCTTGTTGCTGATTCGGGACTTCTAAACCAAGTTTTTCGTAAATCGTTTGAATCGAATTTTTCATATCCGCATTAATTGGCGATTCCCAAAACCTCGCAGTTAACATTCCCATCGCTTCTTCCGTATTCTCATCGCTCTCATCTTCTGAACTGAGTGCCATGTGTAAAACTTCCGAGGCAATCTGCCGAACTCGTGGAAACTTGTTGCGCATCATCGCAAGTAAACCAAGTCTCGCGCTTTCTTTCGCCTCTTTGCAATCCGTACACGTAGCCACGTGCGAGAGCGCATTTGCGGCCAATATATACTTCGAAACGTCTCTAGTACCGGCGCATTCGAATCGAATTTTATCGGAAAACAACGTCCTATAATCCTTTGTATCATCACATTGTTCAACACTAAAAGCAAACGAATCAAACGCACCACCAGTAAATAAAACATCGACGCATCGAATAGTTGGAACTGTAACGCGATCGTTTTTTGAATACTTATCAAACGTTTCGATTAAATGCAAAGCCACCTTCTTCCTCAAATCCATGACAACAACGCAAGTGTCATCGTCAGATAGCACAGAAAGCAGGGCTGCACTTGCAGCTTTTGCTAAACTTTCCGTCACCGCGCCTACAGAAGCGACCCATCCGCTCAAAGCGTAATCGGCATACGACTCGACTTTAACGGCTTTGGTTAAACAATTTGAAAAGACACATTGTAATCCAGCTTCAGCAGCTACGTCTTTAGATGACAAAGGAACGCACAATCTAATGCGTTCAAAATCTTTCGCGCGCGAAACTAAACTACCGCCATTGGTATCGTTCGCAGATCCGCGTAAAAGCGTGAATAGGTTTTCAAAAGCAACCGTTCGTGTTCGATCGATTTTTTCACCGCATTGCTTCAATAATACGCCCAAGATATTCGTACACTTCGCCTCGTAATCATGTACGGCGACAATTTTGTTATTATTATCACTATTATTATTCGTAGTATGAATGGTGTGGAAGCATTGCAAGACGTCAACAAACGCACGCATGGAAGCCTCTCTTACCCAGCTTCCCACGTCACCTCTCTTATCGACGGAATAATCTTCCACGCACCTCAAATAATACTCCAAACACATCTCCGCAGCCTCCTTAACATCCGCAAGAGCGATGATGTCTATAGAACTATTATCATCATCTCTGCCACTGCTACTACTAAAAATAAATTTACTATTAAGCTTACTGAGAATATTCTGCGAAGCAATCACGGCATCAACGCGAGTCTCCGCGTCTCTGAGTTCTGGATTTTCCTCCACGACAGTCGCTTCTAATAAAATCTTGAGGATACTTCTCCAATTCGTATTGGTTATGAACTTACTCGGAACTATACCCAAAGTAAACGCACTCCCACGTCTAGAAAAAGAACTCGCTTCGTTGATCGTTTGTTCCATGGTTTGTAATCGGTCGCGCACTAAAAACTTTTCGGCAAACTTTTCCGCTCTGATCCCCTCGTTCATTAGTGAACTCGCCGACGCCGCGATTGATACCAAAGCCCTCGCAGCCGCTTCGCGTATCTCTTTCTTCGGATGCTTCAACGCGCTTTCACACAGTTGCGCAATCAATTCTTTGCTCGGTTTGAAATTTTGTTGCTTCTGTTCTCCTTTCTCAATTTCTATTAACGTTTTTGAAAAAGAAGAAAACGTTGCCAAACGACCTAAACTTTCGATGACGTTGCAAACGGCGCCGCGCATAATCTCGCCCCCTTTCCCTCGATACAATCTCTTCGCTTCGATTTCAGAGACCAAATTCCATGCATTTTCGAGCGTTTTATCCATGTTCCCGTCGTTACTGTTTAATTTATTGCACAAATAGTCGACGACGTTTTCGGAGAGTAAAAGTTGCGCAACCCCTAAAGTTGCTCCATGTCTAGTCTGTAAATCCGTATCTAAGGACATGGTCAACAACTTTGGCAAAGCGACCGTGCTCGTCCACACGATATCTGTTTCACCCAATGCACCCAACGCTTCTACTGATAATCGTCTAGTAGATTCTTCCCAATGCTGTATTTTCACGTTCAAAAGATGCTCGAGCATGGCTCGACGAAAACTAGAAAATGATTGAGATACAAAGAAACCTACGTCCAAATACGCTCGTCTTGCCGACCCGATTGTGAAATAGTCACATTTTTGAACAATGTCAATCCCGCATAATTCTTCGCAGTCGCACTCACAACCTCCGTTAATTTTCGCAACGATTCCGCCACCACTTCCTAAGCGTCCGACGCATTCTTGGAACGCGGCAGATGCTGCCCGGCGGACGTTGACTTCTCTATCGAAACACGCGGTTATGAGCAAAGGCGTAGCCAAAGATTCGGTAAAGACATTTTGAAAGTCTTCTTTCGAATACGCTCGCGCGAACGACCAGCATACGTACGCAGCCGCATCTCTGACATGCGCGCCAACACTGTGCGATCCCCTTCTGACGTCGAACAACAACGCTTCGGCGGCTTTTTGTGCAGCGAATGATAATCTCGATACTAATAAAACGCCTCTTCTGGAAAGCTCTGCCAGAGCTAAACACGCGCCGTGCCAAGTGGATTCAGATTCTGTCGCTTTGAAACAAGATGACAATAAATTTTCTACGACATCGTCAGAGAATTGTTTTGGAAGACGTTGGCAGATTCGACCGATACCTTTAGCGGCTGACCAGCGAACGATGGTATCCGTATCTTTCAGAGCTACGAGAAGAAGATCGATTGCTTTTTCGAGCTGTTCGAGACTCGTTTCGTCGCTTTCATCATCAGAGGCAAAACCATCGTCATCGTCGTCGTCGTTATCATCAGTGATAGCAGTAGCATTATTGTTATTATTATTATTATTCTTTTCACCGCCGCCAGCGAGAAGGTTTTCGGCTAAATTTCTACGACCGAGTGAATATCTCCACGAGGCGACTTTCGGAGCTAGAAGTGTCAGCGCGACTCTCGCAGTTAATTTACACGCCAACTGCCTAGTTAATGCGTTTGATATCGTCGTCGTCGTTTGAGAAGAAGAAGATGAGCTAGCTTTTGCATCGATAACTGCAGTGGCGGCGAGTAAAGCGCCTTCGCGGAACGGTTGTAAAACGTCTCGACGACCAATTTTGAATATCGCGGCCATCGACCGCGTCGCTCCAACCGCGACGAACGAATCTTCCGATGCAGTCAAAGCGGCCACGGTTTTATCAATAACATCTTTTTTCTCTGCTTCTCCTTCTTTTTCATCATCGTTTTTTTTCGCAAACACTCTGAGTAATTCGTTCGTAGACCATTCTAAGTATTCCCCCAAGTTCAATTTTGCATCCGGTCTCGTTAATAGCCTCGCGACGCAAATCGCCGCTCTGTCTCTGGCAACCTCAGAGAAAGAAACGCATTCTCTACACATTCCTAATAAGTCCTCTATTAAAGACGTCGACGACGATACCGACAAGGTTTGATTTCCACTATTACTATTATCATTATTACTACTAAACGTTTTGAAATCAAACGGCATCAAGACCAAAACGGAAATCCACGATAACAAAGTCGCTCTCGTTTCCCAACTCGTCTCGAACAAACTCTCCGACGCTTTCTCTTTCGTAAAAGTCTCTCTCGTTTGTGGTTGATAGCGGTCCCAAAATCCTTCGACTTCATATTTCGCTTGTTGCCCATGGTCTCGTTTTGGCATAAACTTTCTTAACGTTCTAATCGCTGGTTCTAAATCTCTCGCTTTGTGTGGAAAAAACCTCGCGATTGTTTTCGCCCCTCTCACTGTCGCAAACGCGTGTAAAACCTTTGACGTCCTATGTATGGCCAACGCCGATATCGATAACGATAAACTGTTGTTGATATTGTTGATGTTGTTTTTACTACTATTGGAATCATCATCGGATGATATTTGTGATGATGATGATGATAAAATCTCGCTCACGCGCACGGCGTGATACCTGAGCACGTCCTCGGTCAACGGTACGATCCATCGCTCTAGGTGTTCATCTAATAACTCGCACTTTTCTAAATATTTGTTCACTCTCGATATGATCGCTTGAAAGCAATCGACTCTATTATTGTTACTGTTACTATCTGTGTTCTCTCCTTCTTCGTTGTTCGTTAAATAATCAGTCGTCGGCCTCGAAATTAGGCAATAGTTATCCGAGAATATTCCATGCCTCGCGCAGATTTCTTTGCAGAACTTTTCGATCTCTGCACTGTCCTTAGCGAATAAGTCTTCCAGATCTTCTTCTTCCAGATCTTCTTCCAGATCGTTCGAGTTCATGATGATATTAAAACTAATAAACGAATGTAATATATAATATGCTTATTAGTTTACACTTATTATTATCGTACACGAAGGAGTCAAGCAGCAGCACAGTTATTATTTATTATGTATTGATGATGATGATGATGATGATGTGAATGTGAATGTGAGAAAGAGGAAGTCAACGTTTTTTGAAAACTAGCTTCGTTCGTTCGTTCGTTCTTTGACGATGTTTAATCGAAC
>Ga0209830_10000340_pt1 | contig 50692 bp, 57 predicted proteins | sample ArcticOcean_MG_C_12_FD_187439 | JGI IMG/M metagenome (GOLD analysis project Ga0209830, IMG submission 187439) | Marine microbial communities from western Arctic Ocean - ArcticOcean_MG_CB8_130 (SPAdes) (version 2) | ecosystem: Environmental > Aquatic > Marine > Oceanic | place: Arctic Ocean...
GAGCCTGTGAAGGCACCTGAGCCTGTGAAGGCACCTGAGCCTGTGAAGGCACCTGAGCATGTTCCAGAGCCTGTGAAGGCACCTGAGCCTGTGAAGGCACCCGAGCCTGTTCCAGAGCCTGTGAAGGCACCCGAGCATGTTCCAGAGCCTGTGAAGGCACCTGAGAATATGAAGGCACCTGAGCCTGCAAAGGCACCCGAGCCGGTTCCCGAACATGTGAAGGCACCCGAGCCGGTTCCCGAACATGTGAAGACTCCCGAGCCTGTGAAAGCACCAGAAGAACCGAAAAATAAAGAAATTGCCAACGATGGTCTCATTCCTATGTCATTGAACATTGGCATGCAAGCCCCTCGAAAAAGAAAAAATGACGAAGATGAGAATGTTCCAGAAGTTCAGCATAAGGGAAAGGAAATGATGAAAAATATCCGAAAAGGTATCGCAAAGCAGAAGAAGGCAAAGAAAGAAGAAAACGAAGAAAAAGAGTTTGATAATATGAAATTGCGCATTAACCTCGCACACTTGAAGAGTATGTCTGTTGTGACCCAAGATATCAAGGGAGCCGCAAGGTTGCTTGGACTTGATACCAGGATAAAGGCAGAGAAGCTTCTTATCGAGATTGAGAAGATCATGAAGAATGAATTCGATATTCCTGACGATCTTTTGAACTTGAAGAAATACGAGCTTCAAAAGTATTGCAAATGGATTTGTGCCAACTACGAAGACAGTAATGAAAATATGATTAAGGCGCTTCAAGAATACAAGAACAAAAACAAAGCGCCCGAACCGGAACCGGAACAGGAACAGGAACGGAATGTAGACGATATGATCATCGACGAGCCTGTCAACCATATGATCATCGACGAGCCTATCAACCATATGAATCCCCCTGAAGATGAAGAAGATTGGAACGACCCCGCAGAGGATGATGAGAACGATGATTACGAAAACGACGATTAAATAAAATATTTTCTTATTTCAGATGAGCTGTGAAATGACCAACCAAATACAATTTTTTTCATATAGTTAGAAGGTTTTAATTCAACATAAATTGTCTTTTCATTTTCTCCGTACGCATTCGGATCTGAGTATTCGATTATCCAAATCCCATATATCCCCGTACTTCTATTATTCTGATTAGGCACCGCTTCACCATGGATTGCATCAGGGATTGATGTATTCGGTGGAAAATACATCTTCAAATATCCTGTATATTTTTCCAATTTTACTCGTTCACCGCCCCCTTTCTTCTTTGTTATAACTTCGTAGTACACATCTATATATACATTCGGGCGTTTTTCTTTCATCTTACCGTACTGTCTGTCTGTTTGTATAACATTCACCGCTTGTAACATCTCTTCTAGACTTAAACGACGAGTAATATTATTTGTTCTCAATACCGGTGCAAACCCTCTGCCTAATTCAAAAATATTGGGAAAGTTTTCCCGAATTGCTTCAGGTCGTGTAAATGTCCATCCATTCTCTACATTTAACACATTATATTTGTCGAAGTTTAAACCGGTCTCTAGATTAAAATAGCCGTCTTTATTTACAGCGTTCTTATCTTCTGTATACTTACTTTCTGGATCATAAATTCTGATATTCCATTTCCTATTCTTAAATTGTATTATTTCTCCATTTAACGTAGTTATTTTTCGTAAATTAGTTAACACGAACGCAATCGTAACATATACAGGTTGAAATTTTTGTATATTCCCCGGTTGCTTTAACGCGCGTAATAATCGTTCTGCGTTTTTTCGTGTAATACGAGACGTGGATGGTCCTCTATTCTTATTTCTAGGTCCTCTATTGTTAATATTATCATTTCCAGGTCCTCTATTGTTAATATTATCATTTCCAGGTCCTCTATTGTTATTATTATCATTTACAGGTCCTCTATTGTTATTATTATCATTTCCAGGTCCTCTATTGTTATTATTATCATTTCCAGGACCTCTATTGTTATTATTATCATTTCCAGGTGGATTCACAAAAGGGTTGTCTGGATCTACGTATGGATACTGTCCATGTGGTATGAATTGTGGAGGGTTCGTAATAAGATACAATTGTGATCTATACATTTTATCACTAAAAACATTTTGTTGTACCTTTTGGTGTACAAATAACATCTCACTGTCAATCTTTGTGCTCAGTATGTAGTATTGCTTGTTTCCTTGTTTTGTAACAGAATGTATGACAAACTCGTAATCATACATTTTATATGGTGTTTTCTTATCGATAATAACAGTTTTAGGAATCGCATGCTCGGGGTGTAATTGTTGAACTGTCAATCCATTTCGGTCTCTCAATTCGATGTATATCGGTTTCCTACCGGGGTTCATAAACTGAGTCAACCCTACGCGAACTTTATCACCTACAAGCAGTGGGTGGTTGAAAGCGTTCTGTTCTTCAACGCGTTCTCGTTTATCAGCAACGCGGTGAATAATACCTTTTACAAGCCCTATGCGCCTGTCGTAAGATTTCTTTGCAGACTCTACATATTTATCAAGTATGTCTTGTTGCTCGTCATCTACATTATCTTCTTCGAATCTCAAGTCGTCTGGGGTATTTAAAGAATAATTCATTTTTTCTATACCCCTGTTTGTGTCTATGTCAATCCCCCTATGAATTTGAAATGGTGTCATTTTTGTCACCGAATGTTTCGTGTTATTTATATTAAAAGCGATTCTAGCCAAAACATCATAATATATCTCGGTCTTTCTGCTCGTCATGTATGTGATGATGTAGTTTTTTATTTGTTTATTTTTGTTTTCCACGAAACCATTTGTTTGTGGGCTATATGGAGCATTTGTTATATCTTTTACTTTGAAATATTTGAGTAGCTTAGTCACATCCCCCTTAAATTCTGGACCATCATCGTGTTGTATCATTTTAGGTATGTCTCCGTTCAAGAAGATTCTATTCAATATATTCACAACAAATTTCGGTTCTTTTTTCATAATAGGATACACATAGACAAATTTCGAAAATATGTCGATGATAACGACTATCCATGAATAGAATTGATTATCAGATGCGTACGCTTGCATATCGATGAGATCAATTTGCCAATGTTGCAAAGGGAAGAGAGGTCTATAACTTTTCACGATCGGTGCTTTAAACTTTGCCTTACCTTTGGATATCATGTCCGTATTTTTTATAAATGCATCAACTTCTCTTTTACTAATACCTAGCCATTTGTCTCTCACAACTTTGTCATACAACGCGTCACGCGAGTATCCGGAGAGCATGGGATCTTTCAAATACGATTCTAATGTATTCTTTATGATACTTTCTTTTGCCACTTTATATACAACAGGTAACTCGCCTGTATATGCGTGTGTCGGTACACCATCGTACATAAGCCAACGTGGTACATGATGATCAATGAGTACTAACACATTATCCTTTATAGAATATGATTTCATACGGCGTTTAAATAAATACGTTGTCTTTTCAGACCACCGTTCTGGAATTTCTGAAGATTCTAGATATTTGATACCCTGATCATATAAAGCATCAGACCATCTGTGTGCCTGAATAACATTCCAATTTATGATTCCTGTCGTATTTCGTCTACGATTGTTTTGTTGATTTTGGTTGTTTTGTTGATTTTGGTTGTTTTGTTGATTTTGGTTGTTTTGGTTGTTTTGGTTGTTTTGTTGATTTTGGATGTTTTGTTGATTTTGGTTGTTTTGGTTGTTTTGTTGATTTTGGTTGTTTAATCCGATAGCATTCAGTAATGCTTGCATGACATATTGATTAAAAAATATATTTCAAAGATAAAAATAAAAACATTTAAAAAATACTTCAATATATATATTACAAAAGAAAATGCCTATTGCTGCTGGATTCGACGTTGGAACTACCTATAGTGTTACCGCCGTTTTTCAAAATGAACGAGTTGAAGTAATTGCGAACGAACAGGGAAATCGTACGACGCCTTCGTATGTTGCTTTCACTGACACAGAACGCCTTATTGGCGATGCTGCAAAAAATCAAAGCGCCTTGAACCCCCAGAACACTGTATTTGATGCGAAGCGTCTCATTGGACGTTCATTTGATGATCCCCAGGTACAAGAAGATATGAGACATTTTACATTTGACGTAGTGAACAAAGGTGGTCAGCCCAAAATTCGCGTAGAATCTATGGGAGAAGAGAAAATCTTTGCACCCGAAGAAATTTCTTCAATGGTTATTGGAAAGCTGAAAAATATTACTGAAGCGTATACCGGAGAAGATTTGAAGGAGGTTGTCATCACAGTTCCTGCGTATTTTAATGATGCTCAGCGTCAGGCGACGAAAGACGCTGGTGCTATTGCTGGTCTCAATGTCCTTCGAATTATCAACGAGCCTACCGCAGCCGCTATTGCGTATGGTCTTGATAAGAAGACTGAAGGCGAATCTAATATTTTGATTTTCGATTGTGGAGGCGGGACTTTTGACGTTTCTCTCCTTACAATCGATGACGGTGTTTTCGAAGTAAAAGCCACCGCGGGTGATACGCATCTTGGTGGTGAGGACTTTGACACGAGATTGATGGAACATTTCATGAAAGAATTCAAGAGAAAGACAAATATTGACATTATGGGTAACAAGCGCGCTATGCGCCGTTTGCGCACTTCTTGTGAACGCGCCAAGCGTACGTTGAGTTCTACCTCGAGTACGACGATTGAGATTGATTCACTTGCTGATGGTATGGATTTCAACACGTCCATTACCCGTGCTCGATTTGAGGAACTTTGTATGGATCTTTTCCGCAAGACGATGGAACCAGTTGAACGCGTGCTTCAAGACTCTAAGATGTCAAAGGGGCAAGTGAATGATATTGTTCTCGTAGGTGGCTCTACTCGTATTCCTAAGATTCAGTCAATGTTGAGTGAGTTTTTCAATGGCAAGGAATTGTGCAAGTCTATTAACCCGGATGAATGCGTCGCTTATGGTGCCGCTGTTCAAGCTGCTATTTTGACTGGTCAAGATAAGAACTCAAAGGTGAACGACATTCTTTTACTTGATGTAGCTCCATTGAGTATGGGTCTTGAAACGGCCGGTGGTGTGATGACTAAGTTGATCGAACGGAATACAACGATTCCATCGAAGAAGACCCAAACGTTCAGTACATACGCTGATAATCAAACCGGTGTTACTATTCAAGTGTTTGAAGGTGAGCGCGCAATGACAAAAGACAATAATAAACTAGGAGAATTTACTCTTGAAGGTATTCCACCTGCACCCAGAGGAGTTCCTCAGATTGAAGTGTCTTTTGACATCGACGCGAATGGTATTCTCAACGTGTCGGCTGAAGATAAAAATTCGGGCAAGAATCACAAGATTACTATTACGAACGAATCAGGGCGCCTGTCCAAGGATGATATCGAAAAGATGGTTAACGACGCAGAAAAATACAAGGAGCAAGATGAAGAAGTGAAGGAGCGCGTGGAACTCAAAAACGGTATCGAGCATCTACTTACCACTGCAAAAAATCATGACAAACTTGATGATACAACGAATGCGAAGAAGATGGTTGAGTCGTTGTACAAAGATACGATGGAGTGGCTTGATAACAATCAGGAGGCATCCAAGGAAGAGCTTCAGTCCAAGAAGGAGGAAATTGAAAAAATTATCAACCCTATGCTGGCAAATCTATACAAACAAGATGAAAAAGGAAAGCCCGAAGAAACTCCAGAAGACGGGCCTACCGTAGAAGAAGTAGACTAAGTCTTGTATTGGCGAATAATGCGCTTCAAAATACGCCGAGCATCGGGAAGTGTCATTTTATTCACCTCTTTACTCAATTTATTCATGTCACGTCGACGAGCTATTTCTATATTTTTTTTTGCCATTTCACTCTTATTCCCTTTGGTCGCTAAAAACTGAGTTTTATAGACTTCTAATCTTTTCTTGTTCCTGCTATTTAGATTATAAGATACCGGGCGCAATTTACGTTTTTGACTTAAGATTTTAGTCGGTGAAACCATTATATTAATATATGTTAGGAAATAATTTTGCATCTCGAGTGAATACAATAGCGAGTGAAATAGTCAACGCGCATTCGAGATGTAACCCACACGCAAAACATATAAACGTCGTCGCATTGTGTCGATATATAACGAGTATGTATAGACGGTTAAAACGATCACACGAACAAAAACAAATATATGAAATATCAAAGTATTATTCTCAAATTCAATACGCAGATACAGTGATACAAACGATAAGTGATATTTTAGATAAAGAAACCATAGAATACTATGAAATATATAGGGATTCTGTAAAACAAACCATATTAAGAGACATTGATTCATGGATTGATGGTTCGTTTAATTTTCATCCTTTTTGTATAACTTAAAAAGAAGAACATTGTATATAATATGCTAGGATGTCCGAGTGGTCTAAGGAGGTCGACTTAAGTTCGATTGCAGCAATGCGCGTGGGTTCAAACCCCACTCCTAGCATTACGGGGTTGTAGCTCATATGGTAGAGCGTCCGCTTTGCATGCGGAAGGCACGGGGATCGACACCCCGCAACTCCACGACGCCAGGTTGTCCGAGTGGTTAAGGAGGCAGTCTTAAGAACTGCTGCTCGAAAGAGCGCACAGGTTCGAACCCTGTACCTGGCAAACACTTTATTTTTTCTTTGAAGCATAAAATTGAAAGTATATGGTTACTATTGCGGCAACCGTAAACATTCCTGCTGGAAACGTACGATCATACTTTTCCAACTCGATCGTTTTATATTGTAAAAGGGCGTACAACATTAACAAAAACCCGAAGGCAGACACGTAATGGAGACCTGTTTTAGCAGCTACACCAGAAATGGCAAATCCGGTGCGCATCATACTGAGGTATGTTCGTTGATTTGATAAATGAGTAGATAAGTTCATTATAATATAATATAAAATTATTTCAACAATTGTTACAACAAATTAAATCACCTAAAGAAAGATTTCGTCATAAGTATAATATCAACGAATGGAGCAACATCAAGTTGAATACATGAAACGCAACTACCCAACCGACTGGCAGAGTCGAACAATGACATCATACGATACCAAAATGGCTCATATGGTCAACAAGATTCGCGAGAAATATAAACAGGTATACGATACTCGTCCACATACTGTTCTCATAGAACACAAAGCTCTTATTCAACAAGCTACGCCACCGAAAGTACAACAAGCTCCTCAAAAGGTTGAACCAGCTAAAAAGGAGAATAAACAGCCAGTTGTTGAAGAAACTTGTCGGGCTATAACTATATCAACTAACAAAGTATGTGGGAGAAAGGCGAAATCTGGTGGATTTTGTGGATTACATTGTAAAAAGCAATAATAATGGACGACGATAGGAGTCAACGCATAAGAAAAGCTAAGAGGCTTATTGCCAGACATCCAGACCGAGTACCCGTGATTGTCACTCCCAGTAATTTGAATATGTCAATGGTTAAATTCTTGCCACATAAGGAATCTAAAGTGGGCGAATTCATGGTGAACTTAAGGGGTTATATACAGAAACTGAATAAATCCGACGCGCTTCTGTTTTTTGTTTCAGAAACGCTCCCCCCTTTAACCGGAGAAATAGGAGAATTATATAAAAAACACGCCGATTCCGATGGATATCTTCATGTTACCTTGAGCAGAGAAAGCACATTTGGATAAACTAAACGTTTGTAAGGATACGAAAAGAACCATTTTTATTTTTTAGGACGATGTGATTTTGACAAGTTTCTACATCACCGAGAAACGAAATAGTCGCATCGGTGCATGTACTCCCGTGATTTTTTCTGTATTCACAAGCATTTTCTGTTCGCTTGATGATGTCCATATTCGTACTGTATCCATGATATGTCCCTTCTAGTTCACCACCATCCATGTTATATACACTAGCGCGTATACAGTAAGAACCCATATCACATTCAACATCATTTTTTGTAGGAGGGGGGGTATAATCTGTAACAGCATTACAACAAACTTGTCGGTTTTTCATATTTTTACTCATTGAAATGGGGAATGTAATAATCGAGTTAATTATGCCTATCATCGTTGTATACAATAGTTATTAAATTTTTAAACTATAATGAAGCATGAAGGGGTTGTATTCCCGGAATTTATGCATCAAAAAATCCCTTTTATCTATAAAGGTAAGAGAATCCATCTAGATGTTTATGGTGAACTGTATTTGATACTCTTCATGAAACACACAGATAAACATCGAGATGCGATATTTGTAAGCAATTTTCTAACTTCATTATCTTCGTATATTGGACATCAAATAAAATCCATACGAGATATTGATACAAAAGCATTTATGAATGCTACCATCAAACGAAAGAAACAATCAGGTGTATCCAACGCAGTAACAGTGAGAAACAAGAAATATGCATATAATCCGTATATAGAACCACCAACAATTTTCATAGGGAGAGGCGAACACCCAAAACGTGGCACAATAAAACGACCTATATGTCCCCGAAACGTTTCTTTAAATACGTCGAATAACGTACCTTGGGTAGCAAAGTACATTGATCCATTGACGAGTGAGCCAAAATACATAATGATAAAAGGTATTGGAAATGTTCGAGACGAAAATAAATATGAGACTGCTAGAAAGTTGTACCGTCAATTGAAAAAGATAAGACACAAAGTGAATCAAGACACGAAGAATGGAGACGAATGCGCGACGTGTGTCGCAATCATTGATGCAACATGTATGAGAGCTGGTATAGAGAAAGACGTAAACGAAGAGGCTGATACAGTTGGATGTTGTTCATTGAGAGTAAGTCATGTGACTTTATTTCCCAATCATAAAATACGTTTTGAATTTCCAGGTAAAGATAGCATCATGTGGGATACTTGTATGAAAAATCAAGATGTGTATACAAATATGAAGAGACTCATGGGAAATAAAAAGAAAAACGATGCCATTTTTTCAGTCAAACCTTGTCAAGTAAATCATTATATTCAATCCATAGTACCTGGTGTTACTGCCAAATGTTTTAGAACATGTCACGCGTCGGGATTAATGTCAAGGCGATTGGCTTGTGCGAATAGCGTCGACGAGTTTAAAGAAGCGAATAAGGCTGTAGCGAAGAAATTGTGTCATATGAGTGGAAACACTCTTAGTTGTGCGACGAGTAAAACGAATTATATAGATCCTAGGGTGACATATTCATGGTGTCGCAAACATAATATTCCAATCCAAAAGGTGTATTCGAATGTCTTATTAGAAAAACACGGTTGGGCGAGTTCAACTTCGGAAAATTTTATATACTAAAGAACAATTACTCCGTTATGACAGAATCTATCCTAAGTTTTGATGTAGGTATTAGAAACCTTGCATATTGTCACATACAGAACAATACGATAAAAAGATGGGGAGTCCTTGATTTAGGTGTAAAAATGAACTCGTCAACGGAGGCTATGACAAAGGCCCTTGTTACAACACTTGACAACAATAAGGGTGAATTTGATGGAGCAACAAAAGTTGTCATAGAGAAACAACCTGCGAGAAATCCAAAGATGAGATATATCGAAGGAATGATATGTGCATATTTTTACATAAAGGGAGTTCAACAAGGTGATGTGAATCATGTACAAGCATATAGCCCAAAGTATAAGTTAGGTAAAAATACACACAGGGGTTTGTCTAATTACTCAGAAAGAAAAAAGTTGGGGGTAAGGAGATGCAAGATGTATTTAGAGAAAACGACTGATGTAAATAGGAGTATGATGACATTATTTGATAAATCGAAGAAAAAAGATGATTTATCTGACAGTCTTTTGCAAGCACTTAGCTATATGAATCATCCATTATTCGACGAATTACAAGAACCAGAAAAGGAACAAACGATTGAAACAATATTCAATGACACAAGGGCTAGAAAGCCAACAGATAAACAACAGCGAACTAAAAAGTATAGCAGGGCAAATATTAAATATATTATTGGGAACGACCAAACCAAAATAAATGATCCACACGTACGCAAGGCTTTTGTTAGGCTTTTTGGAAAAGAACCAGATACATATATTTTATTGTAAACTGTTATACGTTCCTGCGATGTATAGTACATTAGTGTATTTTAATCTCTTCATCTTTTCTGCTGCAAATCGCGCACGTTGCCCGGTGTTACAATATACTAAAACAGAATCAGATTTTCTTATCCCTGATTTTTTTAATCCACTTTTACTTATTAAATGAACAGGAAGGTGTATACTACCTTCTAAATGACCAAGTTGATATTCTGCATGTGTTCTCACATCTATTACATGTTGAATATCCCCTTTTGTTATAGCTTCTTGAGATGAAATGAGTTGTTCACCATTATATGTATACTTTGCCAAGATGTATACGAATTGGAAAAGAATGAAAAGTACACCAAAAAGAAATCCGTACATTATTATACATCGACATTTTGTAATCTTAAGACATTGTACGTTGTCAACGCATCATATGTATTATCCATACGTTCTTCCTTTATCCTTTCCTTTAGAAGTTTCTTTTTGTAATGCATATTGGATGTTTTTGTCCACACACTTGCCGGTCGTATTTTATCTAATACATCGCAATACGTCAACGCCCCTCTATTTCCGTATGTGTCAATGTATTCAACAAACGGCGAATCCAATGAATCTTCGACAAACATATCACTTGTTGCTAAATGTTTAATACTTTCGCCTGACTTATCCATATATGGGTAATTTTCGTGCAATATAATGTTAACGTTGTTGATACTATATCCAACACAATCGTTCGTTTTCAATAGCCTTATAGCTTTATTCCCATCGTTTACAAAGATATCTGGATGATCACTCCAACCGTATTCGCATGTTGTGAGATATAGCCTTATATCAGTACCCGCAAAGGGTATGATATCTGAAATACTTCTCGACTCTTTTTTGTATATATTTTCCATGAAATTATTCATTTCATCTAGAGATGGTTCTTTAATATGAATGATGTTCACACAACGTTTAAATTCCATGATTTTGTTTATATATTTACTGTGTATTGTACCTATGAATGGAATTTTAGTGCTCTTGACACATCTAAAAATGTCACTCAGTTGTACATTGTCACATTCAGCTAAACTCTCCATATCGTCAAAACGAATGAATTTTTGTCTTTTCAAATCTGTGACATTTTTGTAAGACACGGCTTGCTTGAAGAATGTTTCATAGTTCTTCCTTGACATTTTTTGGCACTCGAAATTCACTGTATCTGCGTTACAATATTTCGCAAATATATCCATTAATGCAGTTTTACCAACACCTGTATCTCCAACTATAATAATCCCCGGTTTTTTGTATTGACATATCGCATCATTCTTTTTTGGACGTCCGCGAGATTTTACTATTTCCTCTGAACAATCCACGTTTTCTACCCAATCTAACATGTGGGCCATGAAATCTTTATTTTTCTGACTAATGATATCATCAATTGTTTTTGGGTGATACTTAACATACCACATGTTATGATTTATTAAATCATATTAAAATCTTATATCATGAAACGAATGGTACAACTTCGTCATCATCAAAAGCATACTTTTCTAATTTCTTTGTAGGAGATGCAAGTATCTGCTTTACATTCCAAGATGCACCGAAACGTTTTTTTGCAAAAAAGACACCCATTAATTGTAATACAATAACTGACGTGCAATTTTCATGAACATATGACATATCATGAATATCTTTTTTCAAGTCAAAAATGTCGGTATCTATAGTTTTCGCTTTCATTACATTATTGACAACAGATTCGCTAAATAGCTGTAGAACTGCGTCGGGGTCTAATTCTTTACCAAACCATTCCTTCGATCGTTGCTGGGCATGTTGAAGAATGGAAGCATCTATGGAACGCAACGTATATGTTAGTTCGTCAGAGCACGTTATTATGACGTCTTTGTCATTTGGTGTGAGTCGTACGGTATCTGTTTGAAATACAAGAGGTTTCCCAGCGTGTGTCATAAAAACACTTTGCATACCATTTTTATGAATACGGAGCGGAGAACAAGAGATGTATTCTGATACAACAGTATCACGTTTCAACATTATTACAACATGTGTTTTTAATACGTACGATTAAAACGACGTATCATCGTGCCACGCTTCTAAATACTTTTTATACTTTTTATGCCTCAACATGCGAACGATATCATGAAGAGATACCACATTCTGTTTGAAAAAATACTTCAATACTTCGGCATCCTTCTTATTCTGAATATTCTTCCTCTGAAGAAATCTAATATTGAATGTATATAATTCTTTTTTCGTCCAATGATCCGCCCATTTAAGGGCGATATGAATATTTTCCGCATATTTATCCTTTCGTTTTTCGAGTGTGCTTAATTTCGTTTCCACCTCGTAGAGAAACATGAGGGCATAGATCTGACAAAATCCATGTCCCCTATTTTCTTGCGCATCAAGGCGTACTGATATATCTGGTTTTGCATTGAGACTTGTAGGGTACCCATTTCCTATAATATGCCTTCCGTCATACTTCCTTTTTCGTATAGCGTAATAATGTACGACTTGACCAATGTACTGCTTAGCATAAATCCCTGGGCCCGGAAGTTTAGATTCTGATGGCTTTCCGGTGACTTGACTCTCTAAAGGTTTGATGATTTGTTTTATGAAAGCGGGTTCCTTCAATGGTTTTTCTACAAATATTTTCCTACAAGTTTTGAGGTAATGTTTGCTACTTATGGTCTCTGTCATTAACAACATAAGCGCATCATACTTGTCTTGTACTTTACTTGACATTATTATTATTATTTTTTTTTAATAAATCAAAACAAAAATAGATTGGGTTTAAAAACTTATGTGTTATAACATAAGTATGCGAAAGAAGATCCCTGATTATGATATTATGTTATACGGTACATTCTGTACACCCTGTTTATTTGGAGAAAACGCGAAATCGATACATGGACATCCAAGCTGTGTATCATTTGCCCTATCTTACTCTCTTCTCGCACTATCCGCAAATATGATAGGTGCGATGTTGGGCAATTGCTTACTTCCAAATCCATATGTGATATCAGGGTGTTCGACGCTATGGACAAGTGTAAGCATTGGGTTGTACGCGGGAACCACGCGCACTGAAATAAGAGAAAAATATAACGACACAGAAGGAACAAAAGAAGATGATTTATGTATACATTTCTTATGTTCCCCGTGTGGGGTATGCGAAGAGGCACAGTATATCAGAGATAGGTCGTCTGAACCACAACGTGTTGTGTACGCACCAATTCCAAAACATCAGACGATGACACGCGACGAGCATGTGTAGTTTGACCGTAAAACATGGGGATAGTTTTTAAAAAAATATTGCTTAACATTAAAGAATGACTTGTGAGTACAAAGAAACATCTACGAGAAGAAGATGTGTAAAAGTAGCTTCTAATAAAGCAATGGACTCGAAATGTGAAATCAAAGAACAAACATCCCGATGTGTTTTGAAAAAGAAACAACCTGTCGTAAATGAGAAACAACCTGTCGTAAATAAGAAACAACCTGTCGTAAATAAGAAACAACCTGTCGTAAATGAGAAACAACCTGTCGTAAATAAGAAACAACATGTCGTAAATAAGAAACAAAATTCATTCAGAGAGAAGATATTTGAACCTGGTGATATTCTATATCACGGTACGAAGAAAAAGATAGATTTTTGTCAACTTGGTGCTGAATGTGAAATAGAACCATATGGATTTTCTACCAACGACTATGCCTATGCAAAAGCATATGCGGGAGACAAAGGGCGAGTAACAGCTTGGACACCAATTAAAAAATTGAGAATTCTTGTTTTGTCTCGTACATCGTTGTCGGCTGCTATAGACTGGGTAAAAAGCGAGTACAAAGAAAAGTACATCGATGATAAAGTCGCGAAAAAAATATCAACAAAAGAGTTCCTTATGCAGGCATTTAAAGTTGTAAACCTTGATGTTTTATTCAAAAAATTATTAAAAACCAAAGGAACCAAATTTGATAAAACAAGTATGTACGAAGAAGTGAAAAAAATGAAGCCCTACGAATTCTTCGGAACAGGTGATCGATTTAACAAGAACAAAGCAAAAGAAATAAGGAAACTAGCTAAAGGTTATAAACTGGTAAATCATCCAGGTGGATTGAAGGCCTCACACTTCCATTGCGGTGCTCACACACACATCTTTGATATTAAAACCAGAGAAAGGATGAACAAGGAAAATGTAAGCTGTGCGCCTATAAGCCTTACAAATAATGGGTTTTTTCGCAAATCATTTATCGGTTATGACGTTGGGATGTACCATTATTTATTCAAATACTTGAAACACATGAAGTATGACGGTGTTAAGCTTATTACAAATGGGTTCGGAAACAATATTAACAAGAGAACAGATGAAGAAAAGAAGAAAACAAGAGTAGAGTTTGTCATTGATAACAAGTCTCTCAAAAAGGTAAATTTACCAGATTTCACGAAGAATATTGATAAAAATCTCGCAGAAAAAGAAAAACAAAGAAAACGAAAAGAAGTGAAAGATAGACAAGAGTATAAGAAAAAACGGAAGGTAGGGATTTTACCCGGGATGGCACCCGTGCATAGAAGGCAGTAAGTCCGTCACTTGATACACTCTTTATAGTATCCACTGTTTTCTTTTGTTATTTCACCAACGCGAATTTTAATTAACGTTCATCGTAGAAGATAATATCTTGCAGTACTTCTCTGTATGTGTCACAACCCATCTCTATGAATGTGTGCTCGTAATAGACTAATCCATCAGCATCGTTACAAATGAGCAAAGATAATCCAGTAAGCGTACACGCATATTCCATTGTCTCAAAATCCAAATGTTCAAGATGTATACGATCTTTGAACCTTTTCCTTTTATCTATATCATCGATGTCTATATGATTTAGAAGTTCAAAAGACGGATACGACCCATAGTTGTCTTTGAATTTACGCAACCTTACAACAGTATTCTCAGCCCCTTTTCGAGACATATAACAAGCGATGCTTGTTCTTTGAATTTTATTATGTACATCTCTGGGTCTACCAAAATAAGATACCCCTTCTTCTTTTATTGGCTTGTATAACTGAATGAAATATGCGTTAGACATTGATATGTTATTAATATTTTTACTTTTATAAGTTTTATATTATTTTCGAATATTGTTTAATCAAAAAGACTTTAATGCCTAGAAGAAAAAGAGTGCTAGAACTATTTAGTGGCACAGGTAGCATAGGCAATATTGCTCATAAAATGGGATATGAAGTTGTGAGTGTCGATAATGTATTTCCATCGACCCATCAATGTGATATTCTGAAATGGAATTATAAAATATATAAACCTGGGTATTTTGATGTCATTTGGGCGAGCCCGCCTTGTACAGAGTTCAGCTATGCAAAAACAACGGGTATACGAGATATAAAGGGTGCACTTAAGCTCGTGAAAAAGGCATTACAAATTATTCGATATTTTCAGCCGAAATGGTATGCGATTGAAAATCCGGTTGGATATTTACGTCATATGGATGTTATGAAAAGGAGAACAGATAGGAAAACAATATCATACTGTAAATATGGATACGAGTACAGAAAAAATACAGATATATGGTCCAACTCAAATTTCAAACCAAAAAAATGCGAGGGAAAACATATATGTGCGTTCAAAAAACAAAACGGGTTTCATAAATCGACTGTTCAATCGGGTGATAGAACTACAGGACACACAGAACAAGTACCGATTCGTAAATTACAAGAGAGATATCGAATTCCTTCCATTTTGGTCGGGGATATATTCAGAGGGTTTCACCACTGACAAACCGTATGTTAATTTTTGTCACCTAAAGAACCCTAAAGAATCGAATAACTACAAACGGAAATATGGATGCGTACATTTTCATTAATAAAATGGTTGACAGCGCTTGTTCATTGATGAACCGCGATGAACTTGGTATTGACTTCTATAGGTGCGATCATGACGACCATTTGGCTATGATTATTAAGCACAACCTCATCGACGGTGCTACTTTTTGTGGAACAAAATTCTCCAGGTTTATTCTGGACAAATCCAAAAAATTGGCGATTCCTCTAGTTCTTGATCATCTCGAGAATAACGGGATGCAATTGTACTACTGCTGGACCAATGCTGATATCATTGAGGACGAGTTGACTCGCAAAGAGAAGGTCATCTCATACCTTATTGGAATTCAAGACATCTTTACCTTCAGAGAACTCATTGAAGCTTTCAAGCCCGGTGGGCTTAAGTTGAATTAACAACAATAGGTTCACACTTGAACAATAGTAGTGTATAGTTCGGGGACTAGTTTTTTGTAATACAAAAATACGAGAATATTCTTTTCTCCGTCAGAAATATTTTTACTGTAATGTCTATGAACCCTTATAATATTCCCATCATTATCAACATTTGGCCAACATACGAGCGTCCCTTTTTCGGGAGAAATGCATGATTTAAGAAACGGAAAACATGTCTCCCCTCCAACACAAGTATCATCAAGATAAAGGATAGCTGTCCACAAACGCTGTGGACCAAATTGATTCAATTGATATTTCTCTAGAGCATCAATATGAGAACAAAAGAAATCACCGGATTCATATGTGGTCATTTGTACAGAAGAGTCATACACTTTATGAGTATCAAGCATATATGTGTCTACTTGCAATCTGATGTGTTCAAGACCGGAATGGTTGTATGATATAAATCTTGTTTTACTCTTTCTTTTTGATGAATCGGTCACGATTTTGTTTTTTTCTATAATTTCCGACATATGTATTTTTGCGTGTTTATGTGAATCTATAACACTGGTACACGGTCCGATATTTATGAATCTGGAATTTACAACAGGGTATTGCATAAACAAATAATGTAACAAAAGTTTTAAGTATATGCATTTTGACGTCGATGCGAGAAGTGGAAGGATTGTTACATATTTAAACATTCGGGTTCTTGTATGTATTATAATGGACGAACAGATCGTTCTATCTTTCAGACAACATATCGAGTTTATGGCAGCAGATCAGAATAAACAAACACAGAAGTGCGCAGCGCGCCTAAGAAATGGTATTTGTAAAATAAACGCGACTTGTGGACGATTTTGCAAAAAGCATCAACACCTCGAGAATAATATTAAATACATGATTCGCCCAGGGGCTGGTTGTAATGTAGTGTATCACGATCACCCACCTCATATGTGGTGTGATCATGGATGTCCTAGATTTGACGCAATCGTATGCACATGATGATATATCCCATCATTCGAAATAGAATGATAAGACCGAACAGAGTAACGGTGTTATTAGACCTAGATATCCCTTGGTAATCAAGCACATCTTCGCCTGATGAATATGGACAAAGATCATTTTCGTCACAACGTATCGTTTCATCTTTCCATATCAACGTACTTAAAGCATTGTATCCGAAATAGAACGGGTTTAATTCTTGTAACCACGCGATATATATGGGAATACTTGTGTTATTGATGAATAATCCACTTGTCAACATCATAGGTAATATACACACATTTGTTGCAATAATACACACAGAAAACTGGTCGCTTACGGTGGACATCATATACCCAAATGAAGATCCCGAGAGTGCCACGAAAAACATAATCCATGCACATTCCAGTATACGATGTGTGAGGTTCGTCATGAGAAGCGCAATCAAACAAAATACAAATGTACTCGTTAATTGGAATGGAATATCGACGGATGTTTTACATAAATAATAGACTAGAAGAGGATATTTACCTCTCTTGTAGTCATATTTAAACATTTTTAAGTATGAAGGGAATGATTCTACTGTCGAGAATACATTTGACATAATCTGGTTGAGTATGATGAAAAACAACGCACCTGTTTTATTTTGTACGTCAACTTGCTCGTCACCGAGTTGGAAAAACAAAAGTCCAACAAAAAGGCCGAATATAACGCTTTGTAGCAACCTCGTTTTAAGCACTGTCGGGTTTCTCGTGTTCTGAATGAACTCTCTTCGAAGAATAGGTATGAATGTGAAACAAACATCTTGTATAGATTTTTCAACCGCAGCCTCTATTTCATCTATAGAAGACGTTGAGTGTGGTAACATGGGTGGGTTTATTCGCTTGGGGTTTTCAATAACTTGACATATATCTATTGTGAATTCAGGAACACTTGATACGTCAAGCTTTTCATAACCAAGTTGTTCGAAATGTTGCTGGACCATACCAGGAGGGCCGTCATGTACGACGACGCCTTTTGACATGAACAAAATTTCTTGAAAATTATAGAAAAGATAGCCAGATGGTTGATGTATACTGATGAGGACTGGGATATGACTTAATTTCTGTTTAAGCATATCGAATGTTGCCATACTTGTTCGGCTATCGAGGGAGCTGAAGGGTTCGTCAAACAAGAACATATCTGGTTTTTCACCAAGTTCAATGGCTATGCTTACCCGTTTTCTTTCTCCTCCTGATATTTTTGAAATGAGTGTCTTGCGACAACTTTCAAGATCCATGCTACGAATGATGGATTCATGATTTTCGTGCATAGAGAGTTGAAATGATATACTGATGTATTCTTCGACGGTTAAGAAATCATACATAGGAGCATCTTGAGCAACATAGGCAATACGAGGATATTTGCGGAATATTTCATTCATGAGTGTTGTTTTACCTGAACCAGATGGACCCATGAGACCGTACACACCTGGTTCAAATACTTTTGTAAATGGTTCCAAAATATTTGTTTTATCTAAATGTATTAACATTCTTAAGATATCTTAATGAATTATTTTTTATTCAAATATTTTCGGATTGATAAAAAGATGTTAAAAATATACTTTGGTGTCTAGAATGCATTGGATTTATTCTATATATCTGTCTATTGTCAAATCCAACATAATTATGAACATACAAGCATATTGTACCGATAGTAACTAGCCCATAAAAGGACATCCACCAAAAAAGATATGCGGTGAATACAGCGAGTGACCAAAATAAACAAGCTAAGCATCCAGAAACAACATTCAGTGCGATATACCATCGTTTTCTAGGATTCGCATGAATAACTACGTTCATATGTTCCGTATTTAAAATGAGTTCATCGTATTCTTTTTGGGTTTGTATCCTAAATTCCTTGCTGTTTTGTATGATACCTATTTTCCCATTTAGACTCGCTGTTTGTTCTACACCATATACGTAGGTGACTCGTAAGAATTTCATCATCGCATCAACGGCGCGTTCCCTGATGTCATCTGGTATATCGAGATACAACAAAACAAAACCTTCTGGATCATATGTAAAATACTTTTCAACTGAATGCAAAAAGTCATCTATTGTCATACATCCTACACATCCGTATGCGGTATAAAATGTTCCATCGATTTCTTTTACTTGAACGTGTAAGCATTTTATCCCATTCATCAGTTGGTACATGATGTTGTATTCTTGATGTTTTGTGTATCGTTTTATGATATTCCATAATATGGGTATTCTATAACACACGTGTAGTGTTTTTTGGATGAATGTATATGTACACGAATGGTATGTACCTATTATCTTTTCATTCTTCACCTCCATTATCATATACACGTTTATTTTATCAAAGAATCGAGGTACGCATCGAATTTTTCTTTCGTATATACCCTTCCTGGATATTTATCTGATGTGATGTTACGATAACACATGATTCGGAAGGAAACAGATGAAAATGTTTATGAATTTCTTATAAAATGATTAAACGCTCGTTTTGTGCGATTTCCCTTGTATATTGTCGCGTTTCCGTTTTCTATTTTCACTATAGTCGGAAATGATTGTATCAAAGGTATATTGTATGTTTTGCATATGCGTTTCATATTATCAACGTGGTTAGGTATGATATTAAAATGTACATGTATTTTATGTTCATTATGTGATATTACAAGTCTTGGTGGAACTATATCTTTCATTTCGTGTTCATAGCTCAATAACATATCGGATACGCTTCTTGTGTGAGGACATCCGTCTAACGCAAATACATGAATCAATTTCATTATTATTAACCAGAAAAATCACTTAAAGAATAACAACGTAATATTATTACAAAAGAAAATGGCTACTGTCACCCTCCCAAAGAACTTCGATGCTGCCGACATTACTTTCGATTCCGTCAAGAAAAACGCGATGGGTGGAAAGGTCGTATATATGAAACACAATGGACAAACTAGATTGACTCTTCAAACTCCTATTCTCGCTGCTCCTTTCGGAGTCAGTGGGTATACCGACGATAAAACTGGAATTACTAAGTATTCCCTTGATGTTTCCTTCAAGGGTATTGATGATGAACCGAAAATTAAAGAACTTCTCGAGAAGATGGAATCTTTTGATTCTTACCTTATCGATTCTGCTGTCAAGAATTCTAAGGATTGGTTTGGCAAAAAGATGACCAAAGAAGTCGTAGAGGCGCTGTATCGCCCTCTCGTCAAACCTTCCAAGGACCCCGAGAAGTACGCACCGACTATGAAATTTAAGATGCCTGACAAGGATGGTCGCATCCTCGTGAATGCGTACACTTCTGATAAGAAACCATTTGACCTTGAGAACTTCCAACCTGGTTCCAAGGTGCAAGCAATTATCGAATGCTCTAGCATTTGGTTTGTCAACAAGCAATTCGGCGTGAGCTGGAAGCTTGTGCAACTACTCGTGAGCAAACCCGAAAAGATCTCGGGATTCAGCTTCATCCAAGATGATGATGCTCAAGATGACGAGAGCGATGATGATGATGTTCCCAATGTTGCGTCCGGTGACATTGATGATGGACTCAACGAGGTTGAAGAAGAGTAAATATTAGTTTAGCATAGAATTGTAATAAAACAGTAGATTATTTCAAAATACACCGTATACAATATGATATTTATTTGAATATGATATGATATAATATATTATTCCTTAAGGAGTTTCTTGTGTTCTATACATAAAAAAACGTATGGTATGGTATAGTATATATGAAACGCATCACTTTCAATTCAAAAATTCTTCCTGAAATAGAATCAATAGAAGAAGAACATGAGAAAACACAGGCGTATATTGATAATATTTATGATAAGTTCCCAAGTGAAGCTAATATAAATCATCATGGGTATGCACAAGAAAAACTCACAAATTTCAGATATGTCTCTCTGAAATATATTATTCCCGACGGGAGTTATATACGATTGATAGATTTACGGACACCCTATGATGCGACTGTTTTCAGTGGCGGGTTTGTCACGAGGGATAATGGATATAGTGTAGTTGTTCGAGCTTCTAGAGACGAAAGGGTGTTTACTTTTGATAGAAGGAAGTACGCAATCTTTCTACAGATGACGGTGGATGACCAGATGAGAATTCAAATGAGAAATATGCGCGATTAAATAGGTGCGTCATGCTTCGATATTTCTTTTGATACTTCAGTATAAAACTATGTACGTTATCGATTTTGATACAGTTCCCAGTGACTACATTCCTGAAGACGAAGTAAAGCATCATAAAACATGGCTAGTCAACGACGAAGACAGAACTCGCATTCCCATAACATACGAACGTATGGAATTTCATAATTTTGTTGTTGCAGACGAAAATAAGCATATAGATACGAAATGGAACCAAATGAAGATTCTTAATGTTTTTGGTTACACTCTTATCCCAGGAATTGCAGACATACCCCAGACGAAACCAGACCCAGTAAACGCTCCCGAGCCCGTCCCTGAACCAGTAAAAGCACCCGAGCCCGTCCCTGAACCTGTAAAAGCTCCCGAGCCCGTCCCTGAACCAGTAAAAGCTCCCGAGCCCGTCCCTGAACCTGTAAAAGCCCCTGAGCCCGTCCCTGAACCTGTAAAAGCTCCCGAGCCCGTCCCTGAACCAGTAAAAGCCCCCGAGCCCGTCCCTGAACCTGTAAAAGCCCCTGAGCCAGTCTCCGAACCCGTAAAGGCACCTGAGCCCGTAAAAGCTCCCGAGCCCGTCCCCGAACCTGTAAAAGCACCCGAACCCGTCCCCGGAAGAACGGAACAGCTTCTTAAAAATAGGGAACTCGCGAATAAAGCCGTCAAGGATATTATGAATAATGGATCTATTCAAGATAAATTCGTCAAAATCTACGATTCCCTTGATAAAGTAAAAAGTAATAGTGCGTTAATTTTAGACCTCACGGAAGAACTTGAAGGAATGAAATCTAAAGGAATTAACGTAGCTGCGGCCCTTCCAGATCTCGAATCTCAATATTCGGACCTCATGGCTTTTGAAAAGAGTTCTATTGACGAAATCAACAAAATAAACATGTTGAACAAGATGTTAAACGATCAAATTCATGCACTCGAAACGAGATGTGTACAAAAAGCACAAGAAATTGAAGATAATTAAATGCGAATACCCATATATTTTTAAATTACTTCCGATATGGTCACTGGCACCGTTTTGATGATATGACCGAGTGGTTAAGGTGTTCGACTTGAAATCGAATGGGCATCGCCCGCGTAGGTTCAAATCCTGCTATCATCGTTTAATCAGTAAGTTGCTTCTGTTGATGTATTTCAATCAACCTTTATATGTCCAAATATTTGTATCATATTAAAGGGCTTAATATAATGACACAAGATTGTAACTTTTTTAAGATTCCTGGAATATCGTTCAACCCAATTGGGTTTTTGGAGTTGCCATTGCTTATAATTTTTTCATATACATGCCGATCGCACTTTCGATACGATTTGCTATTACCGATGTTCTTGTTATATTTGTGGAAAGAATGCGTGCCGATGAGCGTTTGCTTGCATAGATACTTCAGCCATAAGGGGTTCAGTTGCGGTCGCGTAACACAATTTGTGTTGTACACTATCGGTTGTCTCGCGAGCCAGGGACCGCCTCTGTGGTGGGCGTCAATGCACCGCAAGCATCATGCACATTGTGACACTATTGAAGACCCGCACTCACCTATAGTATACGACAAACTATACGCGTGGTTGGGGTGGGTGTATATGCCATCGGGTGATGGGCCGCTCGGAAGGGGTCATGATATGGATTTAATTAAAGACCATCTTCAATTTCCCGAGCTCGTTATTGGAGAAAATCTATATTGGTTGCCAATTGTTACGTTTCACTATATATTCTACGTGTATGGTGGCATCGGTTGGGTCGTATATGTCTCTATGTTAAGCGGATGTTTATGTCAGGTTCTAACACTGTATTTTAATGTAGCATTCCACTCGGGGCCCGATTCCATGACGGATAACGGTGTGGTGTGTCGGGCGGCAGATATTCGTTTCGACTTGCTTTCCCAAATATTCGGAGAGGCGTATCATGGATGGCATCATCGTCACCCCTTGGCATACAAACGACCTGGCCTAGACCTTCCGTATTGGATTTTTATCTTACCTGGTCTCAAGACGGGGTTGTTCCGGGGTCATAATAAGATGTACAAGATCAGAGCCCAATGACAACATACGTACAAAAAGAGATTTTCCAGGTTATGATATTACTTTAAATATTGTTTAGCATACCATTTATTCACACCAGCCAACTCAAATGCGATATGTCCGATGAAACCAGCTACGAATGCTTGAGTGAATATACCTTGATGAGACATTGCCCTCTTCGAGTCTATAGACATATCAATAATATGCACTATGAAGAAAAAGAGAGTGAATGCGATACCGACTGTGATAGCTTCGAGTATAACTTTTTGTTTCATTATATTGTACAAGATAATTATTATCATAAATATAATGGAAATTGAGTTCGAAACTCATACAGCAGAGGTGATCACAAAATCTAAAGACATTATTCAAGAAACATATGATTTTTATACTAAAACGTTACAAGAAATTATTAAGAGTTTTTACGATATGGAAAACATATCGTAAGAACTCTCCCGCGGGGTTTCGATCCCCGGACCTTCAGATTAACAGTCTGACGCTACTTCCAGCTGAGCTACAGGAGAATTGTTGCACAAAAGTGCTGCCCCCAGAAGAATTCGAATCTTCGGCCTTTTGCTTACAAAGCAAACGCTCTAACCAGCTGAGCTATAGGGGCATATAATATTATAGTAGTAAATGAAATTTTGATAGGTTTCAAACGCGTTTACGTTCACGAATAATTCGAATCATAGCGGAATAAATCAATCCATCAAGAGCTTCTTCAAGCATCATGAGTTCCCCATTCGAACTCCGTGGCCATAACGCTCTCGACCCAATGCGAGAAGAAGTTCCATGATTTCCTTATTGTCATCACAACTACGCTCCATATTTCATATATATTCATATTTCTTTAAACCTTTTTAACGGGCCTTCCAGGCTTGGGAACACATTCGCGACCTTTGAACACGTGACCATCTTTCTTCGCGCATAGTATTTTCATATGTTCTAATACGTGTTTACAAGTCGTACTAGGGCGTCCTCTTGGATTACATAAAACATCCTTACGGTGTTTAAGAACGTTCATTGCCCTTTCATGTAAAACGTTCATGATCCCATTTTTAGCACTTTTTTTCTCATAACTCACCCCGTTGTTCACGACGGGGCGTTTTACACCTGGTTTCCTACCCGGTTTACCACGGGGTACACAATCTCGTTTCTTGTACACACGACTTTTATCGAGTTTACAAGCTTCTTTGTGTCTAAGAAGAGCATCCGCACAATGTGCTTTTGGACGCCCGGGACCCTTGGGGCATTTCATATCAACTTCTTGTTTGAATCCGCGTATTTTTCTGACCATACTCGGTGTTATGAGTTTAACATTGTTCACGATTAATTTTGGTGGCGTTATACGTTTCGCAGGTGCGGGTCGAGGTGTTGGAGACCGAGGCTTACTCGGTGTTATGAGTTTAACATTGTTCACGATTAATTTTGGTGGCGTTATACGTTTCGCAGGTGCGGGTCGAGGTGTTGGAGACGGAGGCGGAGGCTTAATAGGCCGAGGCTTCAATGGTGTTCTTTTCGTTCGTTTTACAACTTTAGGCTTTTTCGCAGGTGCGGGTCGAGGTGTTGGAGACTGAGGATTAATAGGCAGAGGCTTAAATGGTGTTCTTTTCGTTCGTTTTACAACTTTAGGCTTTTTCGCAACAGGTGTCGGTGCTTTTGTGAAGATACCTTTTTGAGAAACCCCATGCATGACCGGTATTGGTTCCTTGGTAAAGCTGTTAGTTGGTTTCTTCTTGAAGGTATTCAAGAGATGTAACAACTCGGGTGGTGTTTTTACGAAGTCATCTCCCATGTCGATCATGGCCCCATGTTTGTTTAAGAATATTCCATATCTATTCACCATCTTTTCGTCTCTATTATTCCACTTCATTATTTGTTGTAATGGTTTGCGGATATGCTTTTTGACGAATGGGATTTTCCCGTTCGCATCAACTATCGGTTTAAACGCACCTTGTAAATGCATACCATTCTTATGCAAATGAAACATTAACTTCATCACGTTCGCGCGAGGATTTGGACGTATCAACTCCTCAGTATCACCCGACCACATTGTATTGGGGATGTGCTTTCTGAATTCGGGTGCGACATTAATATCATCTGATTCAAATTTGTAGGCACCATCCAAATCTATGATCTTCACGATGACGTGTGCGGGTATGTACGCCGTTTCGTATTTGCCTTTATGATTCTTGAATTCATACGCATTGTATTGCCCCCTTAAACCTTCTTCAAGTTTCACGAAAATGTTTCCGAAATGAAGATCCATGTGTGCCATGTTAATGGCGGACATGCATGAAATGGCGTACATAATTTGAAAGAACACGGCTTTGAACTCTAGTCTAGTCATCTCCAGTTTTCTTATACGCGCTTGTTGTCTATTTACCCAGAACATGAGTTCATTAAAACCACGGTCCAATGGTTGTGTGATGAGCATGGAGTAATAAATATCGGCACTATTCTTAACTGGAAAAAATTTGTCTCCTCGTGGGAGGTCACTTTTGTGCACTTTACGCCCTTCTACTTCTGTTATATCATCCTTCAAAAACGTAGAGTTGTACGATTTAACAAATGTGTTGCAGATGTTTTTATCATGAAACGCGTCGAGTAACTTAAAGAACTGTATCTCACTATAAGCGGCTGATTTTTCAGATGCGTTTTTAGTTGTTCCCCAAAAATACGTCTCTTCTTTTTTATCATACCAATTACACGGTGTAAACTTTATAAATACCGGCGTGGCGCCATCCTCGTGGGTTATGAGACCCTTTACCATACCACACTCAGAGCGTGATTCTGACGTTCGACATGACTCGATGACGAGAGTATCCTTTTCATTTTTCCGACTGTTTTTGAAACTTGTCAAAACGTAATCACTATTAATCTTTATCTTCATCTTGGCGTTATAATATATATATATTTATTTCAAATTGAGACAAAATTGGTGTTCTAACGTTTCTCTTTTCATGAGCATTGGAACATCATACGTCGTATGAGTATAGTCATGCCCCCATTCATCGTCGAACAATAAAACGGACAATCCGTGTGACCCCATTGTTTGTTTTGTGAAATCGAGATTGGCATGAATAATTTGTAAATCTTTACCAACACCCGATGATACCTTTGGGGCTATGAATTTCAGTCCATCGATTGGTGGATATTCATCGTGCGTTTCTTTCCATGTTCGAATACGACTGACGCAAACCTCGGCTGCTTTTCGCTGTGTGAAGCAGGCAACACCTGATCCTTTTCTGGAATTTTTCCCATAAAAGTCTAAGTGTCCCGTTAATTTTATCAGATATACAGATGAAGCATCCATATATGTAATAATAATAACAACATATGTATATTTTAAATGGAAGAACAATTGAAAGTCCAAATGAAAAAGGCCTTCTTTGATATTGTCGATCAAGCGGACGAGGAATATCTCAAGGTATTGACGCAAGAAGTGACGGATAGGCTATGTGACCTTGTTCCGAACAGAAAAGATATTCACAAGGAAATAAAAAAAGATACACAAAAGATAGATCATACCACCATACCTAATATCCTCAAATGGACAAAACGTATGCAAGCACCTATATACGACCCAGTCATCGACAACTGGAAAAGGGAACAAAATATTAGTGATTTTATATTTACTATACACGAACATATAGACAAAATCGAAAGAGACATCCAAAAGGAACGCAACAAACGAAAAAGTTCTAACGGTGTAGTTCCAGATACCATTTCATCTGGACAATAACTTAAGCAGGTCCAATATATTATTTGAGTTCAAATGTATCAATCAAATCGGTTGTTTCGACAAAAGTGACTTTCTTTTTGTCGTCACATTCGCATTCTTCACATACAGGGCAATCACATTTGCGATTCTTTTCTTTTACAAGAAAAATAACAAGAGTGATAATTATACCAAATAGCATAACAAGCTTAGGGTCGGCTTTTTTTAACATTTTCATTACATTTTTCATGACTTTTGAGAGTGTCATTATTATCATAGAGATTATTTAAACGAGCATTTTGAGTTCATCATATTTTTCTTGTATGACTTGTATACTTTGATTCACAAGAGTATTCCATTCTGTATCAGCTTCATTTTGTGGTTGCTCAATATACACACTTCGTAATTCACCCTGTATATCGTACATATCATGTAACATCTCTTCCTTGTATTGTTTTTTCCATGTTTGAAATTTACTCACATAATCTGTATATTCATCTTGGGAAATATATTCAAGAGAGTCTAATTGTTCTTGTATGGATACGGCCATTCGTTCCAAAGATGGCGATGCCTTCAAATCTTGCGCATGTGCCGATATCAATCGACTCGATAAAAGAATTTGTGGGTTCATTTTAGGGTAAGTAGTTCTCATTTTATCAATAAGATGTGGATCGGAAATACGTTTAGCGATTTCTTCAAAAGCATCCATTTAATATACTTATTTTTTTCATCATACATCCATCGGATGAAGGATAGAAATATTCCAAAAATTGGCCATTGATGATAGTTTTGAAGTTACGGCGTCGAGATTATAATACATGCTCACGTTATCCTCCATGTCTGATATAATATACACATCACAAGGCGTGTCTTTGTCAAAATCAAATCTATGTTCGAGTGCCTCTACAACGTTATCATACACAGCCGATAATCCGCCAAATGAAAATTGTTGTCTTGGTATCATTTTAGAAGAATTCAAAAAATATCTTTGTTGTAAATCGTGATTTGACGTATATAATGATATATTTCCATTTGTATGTCTACAAAGCTCTTCGACTTTATCGGACAAATATTGTTTACTCGTATAACCAGAAGTTGAACCTGATACATCAACAAAAATAAGAACATCATTCGTACGAACACTTTTCTGAAAACGTGTAAGAACCATTATAGACGGAGATAAGAAATACACGCGTAGTATCCTTATACTATTAATCAGAATGATAACAAATGAAGCTCTTTGTAGCAACACCTGCTTACGGGGGAAATGTTCACGTACAATACATGAAATCAATGTTGTCACTTCAATCAAAGTTGGCAGAAGAAAAAATAGGGTTTGAATTCTTCACAGTTCCATTTGATAGTCTCATACCAAGAGCGAGAAATGTGTGTGCGATGCAATTCCTGAAGTCAGATGCGACGCATATGATGTTCATTGACGCCGACATAATGTTCAACGCAGAGCACGTCATTCGTATGTTACGTTCACAAAAAGAACTTGTGTGTGGTATTTACGCAAAGAAAGCGATGGACTTTGAAAAGGTAAAAGAAGTCGCATCAAAATGCGAAGATATGAAGGAATTAACTGAATTATGCTCAAGATATAATGTTAATTTATCACCCACTGACACAGTGCTTCAAGATGGATTTTTAAAGGTAAATTATGCACCCACTGGTTTCATGCTTATACACAAAGAATCACTTCGTGTATTTGTGAATGAACATCCCGAATTGGAGTATAAGAACGACATTAGAGGATATGGGTTTGGCGAACCTTGTTACGATATCTTCAAATGCGGGGTCATAAATAATCGATATTTAAGCGAGGATTATTATTTCTGTCATTTATGGAAACAATCAAAAAGAGATGTGTGGGTTGATTTTAAAACAAGTTTAGGGCATATAGGGCCTATTATATATCACAGTAATCCATTCAAGCTTTTTCAAGCTTCTTCTGAATCAAACCAATGAGCGTAGTGGCTGTAGGTTTAGGTTTTTTGGACGTAGTTGGAACATTTATGTTTAATTCTCTCGCAATTTTGATAAGATTATTTTGCTTATGTGGGTCAGGGTTTGCTTTAGTTTTGCGGCCTAATCTTCCGGCATTGAAACCTTTCATTTTCAAAAACATTACAGGATCGTCTTTTTTCAACACAGAGAGTGCTTTTTTGTACACATCATCTTTCGCGTTCACGTGACGTTTACACGACTCTTTGTCGCGACCCATCCAAGGGGTCCCATCCTTGTTAGGAGAAACTATCTCGTGTTTTTTATCTACATTCAATACTTCTTTATTTCTCAAATCATCGATAAGACGTTTCATGGTTGCTTTTGTGTTATTTATCTTCTTAAGTGATGCGTTATTTTTATTCTTTGAAAAATCGATCAGTGCGCATAGCTTTTTAATAGATGTTTTGGCCTCATCAATCTTGGCTTTAGGTATGTTCATTGATTTTGCGATTCTTTTCAACTGAGAAGCCGTGTACGGTTTGTTTGATGTCTTTTTAGAACATCTTTCTTTTTCATATAATTCAACAGGGGCTTTCTCTTTAACAACCTTTGTTTGCTTAGGGTTTGCTACTCTGATACCAGCCTTTTTAGCAATGCGGTCATATACACCTCCTTTTGGTCTTTGAGGTACAACGGGAATAGGAACTTCTTCTCGCATCATTTGAGAAATCGTCTTTCGTGGTCGAATGATTTGAACGGGACTATTACGGAGAAACTCTTTAATGAGTTGTTGTGGAGAAACAACTTTTGTAATCGGTTTTACGATAGGGCAAGCGGGGGCCTTCATTTTCTTTTCCCGTATACTGATCATTTTTTTACGCTCGACATCTAAAAGTTTCGCATGAATATTTTTCATATCAACAGCGTCGTATTTTATCATTCGTTCACCATTATTCATTTTCAACGCAACATTCATATTTTTGTCTACGCGCTGCTCAGCGAGGCGTCTCTCAAGGGGTTCAAGACCTTCAACCTTTGTCTTTTGTAAAAACCTTTGGGCAACTGTTACCCTCCCTTTTGGTTTACCGAAATTGAGTATTTGTAGGGGTCGTGGCTGACCCCTTCCCTGAAGCATTCTTCTAAACAGCGGACGCTTCTGAGGTTCGTTCGTTCGTTCGTTCATTGGTTTGACACACCTTTTACCGCTCATGTGTTATTATCACCCATATTTTTTTCTTCGTGATGTCGTTGAACTTCATCGAATGTTCTTTCCTCGTTAATAGTGTAATTACTGCCAGTCCACAGACAACACAAATAATAACGCAATATAGATACTTTTTGTTTATAAGGATTCAAACTATTTTCGTATATATCAAGTTTGGACAAATTATCCTTCAAGACTTTCTTATCAATATGCATTTTGACCAATATATTTTCAAAATATAATCGTTCACTGTACGGTATCATGATATCCATGTCCTGCATCGCATGTGTCACGACTTCCTCTAATCCATCACTTTCGAGTGTATTTAGCATTTTTTCTACGTCATCTTCTGAAACAACATTGTAATCAGACCACGGTCCATATAGATGTATTAATCGGCGTTTATGTTTAATTCGATTTATTATGAACGCATGACGCTCAAATAATTTAGATAATCCTTCTTTTACGTCTTCCAATCTATAAAATCTTGATATAGCTACTACGAGTGCTGTATAAGTCGACAGTATTATAGGTATGATTGTGCTTAAAGATGCTGATAATTTAAATGTGTCTTCTAAGGTTTTTATGAAGGCTATACATGTGCTTGCCATCACGACACTTATTTGAACGATTGTTAACTTGAACTGTATATTATCATATTTCAATCCTATAACATATTTGCTATTCTTAAACTTTAGCTCCTGACACTTGAATATTTCGTCGTGTTTAAGTATTCTCTCCATGTATTAACGTATACCGCGATTCATTTGCTACACCAATAAACGCTTTTTGTAGTGTCACGTTAAAATTGAACTTTTCCTGACACCTCCGTGTAAATCCATCCGTACTATACTCAAATACGGTCAGAGTTGATCTAGGTATAATACACTGGTATACAGTAGATGTCTTTTGGAAATGTTCTATAGTGTATTCTGTAAGACGCTCTATTGTCATTAATTCTGACACAACCCGTTGTTGAGACGACCTTAGAATACTGTTGAATTCATTTTCAAAATTAAAACCTTCTTCGCCCTTCCTATCAAAAGATGTGACCCATTTTTCTCGAAATTCATTGTATATGTGAATAAAATTCCTGAAAATATCACTCATCGTATGAGTAAACATAGCCAAAATATCACCAAATGCTTTTATTTTTTCTCTTTTTTTCTCTTCCATTTGTAGTGTTTTTTTCAAATCACGTTCTTGTATTTCTTTCAATAAATACCTTGCTCGTAAGAATCCATTGTCTGATGCTCTTGGTTGAAAACGCCTTAATTCATCAATCATATGATTGGTAGCCATGTGCACGCCACCAATCATATGATTTTGTATAAAAAAAGTGTCATCCGCTCTTTGATTTTTCCGAAGCATGCGCAACCCAGAGAGTGCGACGACGACTTGCCTGTAATCTGGCATACCACCACATGGAAGGTCTCTTATATTCCTATCCATTCCACCTACTGTATTTTCATTTTGAAACTGTATGTAATGAGGATTGTGTATTTGACCAGAGATTTGTTTTCCTGTGCGCCAACTAAAAGCCGTATGACACGTAGAGATAGTACACCACATTTGATCACAACCATCGACCTTTGAAACCATAGTTCCGCATCCAGGACAAGCCATACTTTCCTTCTTAATTGCTTTAATGGTTTTCACAGTGTCTGGGTTACACCTATGGTTGTCAACGAGTTCTTCCATACACATCCTACATACCTTTTTCTCGCATACCCCGCACACCGACGATTCACATAAATACCCACGACATTCGTCAAGAGGGCATTTAATACGAACTTTCCCAATTCCTTCCACCGCATCCCTTGAAACGGACCCGTTTATATCTCGTATGGTTTCGATATGCGTGTGGCGCAATAATCCCAACTCTTTCAACTCTTCCTTTACTTTTATCATTCGTGTACAGTCATCGTACACGAACTCTTTTCTCAATTCTGTAATCCTAATCTCCAACTCTTTGGTTCTTTTATCAATTCTTTTAATTTCTTCGCGTATTTCCATTTTTGTTTTCGTCGTTTCTTTTTCGTGTAAATATCGATCAACGTATCCTTGACTCGATGGTAATAAACTTTTTTCTCTATCCAAGAGAATATCCTCCCTATGATTCTTAAGATGTTTTGTTACAAAAACCTTTGAGAAGTTACTCAAGAGAAACACTCGATTCCACCCTGTTCTACACCCCATACAGTGCGGGTCGTCATGTGATTCTAATAGATATCTTTCACAGCATTTCTTACATGCCTTTAATTCGCATCCATCGCAATCTACAATAGTGTCGTTCTCGCAGCATATGTGACATTCCATTCTTTAATTATAAAGCGGGAAAGTCTTTAGGTGAAATTATAATCTTATAATCTTCATATATACATTATATGAAGATTCTGAAATTATAATCTTTGCTAATAATAAATGAATAACTACAATGTATTAGACAGACCGCTTACACCACATGAAATTGATTTCATATCAAAACATGTCGTAACAAAAAAAAAGCAGAAACATGTTGCGTTTTGTTTGACGAAGAAGGGATTGGTAAAAGATTTATCAGTGGAGTGTAAAAAAGCACGAAAAGATTTCAGAGAGTTCTCAAAATCACTACCAAAATCAATTAAGCCTAAGGCGCCGTGTAAACCCGGAAAAGTGAGAATAAATGGTAGATGTGTAAAACCAAAAATAGATAAGCCTAAAGCGCCGTGTAAACCCGGAAAAGTGAGAATAAAGGGTAGATGTGTAAAACCAAAACTAGAAGAAATAATAAAAACATCACCCAGGATAGTAAAAAAAACAAAAGCGTCCACATTTCACCTCAATAAGAGACAATGGAAGACTACCTCTGCTAAGGTTTTTTTTATGACAGCCTATAAGGATTTTAACCCTATGATTAAAACAAATATTAATGTAAACCAAAACACAGTACTCCTCGCTAATAAATCAGCATTGATGAATCCTATTAATGAAAATCAAAATGTGATTAAATATATAAAAAAAGAACTGAAATCTGGAAATATGATTCCTGGTGATATTGTCTACGTCGGTACAAGTTACATTTCCAGACCATTTTACGGGTTTGGAATAATTGAACCAGATGGAACCATAGATATGACATTTGGTTCAAATGACCTCACTAAATTAATATACGGTTCAAAAGATGATAAGGATGCAGTTAAAGAAGATTTGAGAACAGACTTTGCAGAGAACAGAGACACACTTGATCACGACATGGCTCTCGAGAAAATATTCTCATTTATATCAAGATTTTAATTTCATTGCGAGATCTTTGTCATGTGTGAGTGACCCTTTATTGTATCGCATGATGAACGAATACATTCGACCATACCCCCACTGCTGTGGTGTAGCACCGGGTCTGTGCCCAGTTAAATATGCCTTTTCGCCTCGTTTATACACATCATTGAGAATTTGAACTGATATACCAGTCGCTTTACTAATATCCTTTTTCTTACCCCCGACACCTGGATATGCTTTATGAAATTGTTGTGTCCATGTGGATGGTTTTGTTTTAACTTTTGCATCCGTTTTAAACCTACGTAGTAATTTTCCTACACTGACACCCTTTTTAGCTTGTTCTATTCGTCGTTGCATAGTTTTTAGACGCGCGAAGACATCCTTCATACGTTTCATCCCCCTGAAATATCTGATAGGTGCGTACATACGAACTTTTCGTGTTTCTTTCCATTTTTCGACGTATTGTTCTATCTTCTCGTCAGATAACATTAATATAAAAAGGTAAATTCTTTACAAAGTAATCAAATGAACTCTATTGTCGGGCAGTTATACTCAAAACTTCATGTATGGCATAATGGTCTTGCATTTGAAGGGTGTGTATGTGTAGAAACAGAGTCGGAGGCTGATTGTATTGCCGAAGTCGTTTCTAAACATTGTAACGTGAAAAGTGAAATAGGGGAAATACAAGGTGACAATATTATGCTAAAGGGAACCGGTTATGATTATTATGTTGCTTGGAGTGGACCGGATGTGATCTCTATCGTACATCACATGTATATTGTCATGGGTGAACACGTATTGACACGATTTGGTGTTGTATTGAATAGAATTAATCCTTGTCACTTTGCAAAGTGTAAAGAGAACGCGATTGTTCCATCGAAAGCACATCAATCCGATACTGGTTTTGATTTAACTGTCGTTGACATCGTGAAAAGAATCGATGAAAATACAGCGCTATACGGGACGGGTATTAAAGCGGTGCCTCCGTCTGGATATTATTTCGAAATTGTTCCGAGGAGTAGCATTTCGAAAACTGGATATATTTTATCTAACAATATTGGCATCATCGATCAATCGTACAGAGGCGAACTATTAGTTGCGCTTACTAAAATCAATCCAGATGCACCAGATATTGAATTACCTTGTCGTATTGCTCAACTCATACCACGCGAATATATTCACTTCATTCCTGTGATTGTTCCAGATGATTCCATTTCAGATACAACAAGGGGTGATGGTGGTTTTGGCAGCTCTGGTGCGAAGTAACTTGCGCTTTGAGCCATAGTTTCATTTCTAAAAATTCGTGGATCTTCCATTTTCTGTTCCATCATATGAGGATATAAAGACTCATTTTTATCAATAAACATAAATTGCCTACTAGCGGCCTTATTAAGAAGTATTTCCTTAGGTGTTTGCATTAACATAATATACAAAAAATAAATATATGTAATTATAATTACACCATGATGTATCCTTATGCTATTAGTTCTGTATTTGCATTCATATGTATGATTATCGGCGTTCTTTTTGGTCAGTTATTTGGTTCTAAAGAACCACCGTCTGAACAAGTATTTGAAGACGCATTAACAGAAGAAGAACAAGAAATTTTCGAAACAATCGTAGATGATTTGAAGGAAGATTAGTGATTGTAACGTCCTTTTGCTCTTTGTATAAGATCTTTAAACGAACAATTATATTCTTCTTTGGGTATTCCACAAGTAGAAGCTGTTGGCCATTTTCCGTGCATTTTCTTACATTCAATAATTTTATCAATAACTTCATCATATGTTCCATCAGAGTCGTGGGATATACCGTGACGTGTCATAGTCTCTTCCATGTAAAGGATACTTTCCGTGACATTCTTTTGTGCCTTTTGTATGAGTAGATTTGTTCTATCGATAATTCTCCTCATATCTTGAATGAATTCTTGTTGTTTCATTATACTTGAGTACGTTTTGATCATGTATTCTTGTATGTGAATGACATCAACTTGATTGTCAATATGTTCATGATGTTGTAGGATATATTTCATCAATCGCATGGTAAATGTGAAAACGATTGGATTCTTCCATACACCAGATACATATATAACTGGATAATTTTGAATATATTCAAGTCTAAATTTTCCTTTATTCGGAATATTATCCGTTTTCAAAGATACAAATATACCACAATTTGCCTCCCCATTGGAAAGCTGAACATTCATGTCACGAACAAACTTTCCAACGTCCAAATTTTTACTCTGTGCGACATTTTTCACTTCAACCAAGCATCTAAAGGATCCAGAATCCATCTTCCAAATACAATCACCGTGTGCTGTTTCGCCACTTACGTCTTCAATAACAGATTCTGGAAACTCGTTGCAAATAGCCTGCGTAACGAACTGCTCTCCAAAATTTCCTTTTTCTATGTTATCCAAGTTATTTCCACTACCAAGAAGGCTGTCAATTTTTTGAATGATTTCAATGTTACTTTCAGATTCTTTTTCTCGAAGTGTATGTATAATAGCATCTTTTTCGTCTCTAATTTGAGAATTTACATGTGTATATTCACGCGCCATTCTTTCTATTTGTTCTTGTAATGAGTTATTCATTTGCATTATGGAGTGCACTTGTTCCCCGTGAGAACAAGTAAGTTGATCCATTTTATCACGCATGTGTTTCATTTCTAGGACATGCTTTGACGAGACTTCTTGAACAATCTTTGATTGCTGTGGATCATTCTCCATCAGGAATTGAACTCCTTTAGTATACATAATATCACCAATTGTTATAACCTTGTGAGCATCATGTGTACAAATACTTTCGGGGACTTGAAAGTTTTCAGGCACGTCAACATGAATCTTCTTCATCCTACAGTTCTAACGATGTAAAGCTTTAACCTGTTACTTTATGTATAATGGTGAATATCATACTAGATGTATCAGGTATTGTTTACAGATGCTTTCATGGCATCCCTCAAATTTCTACGACAACGGGTATACAAAAAAATGCACTCATTGGGTTTTACAGAAGGCTCAAAAGTCTTATGGATCAATACCCAGATGGAACATTTCTGGCTTGCTTTGATACATACAGGCATACAAATCTTCGCAGGGAAAATGATCCAGAGTACAAGGCAAATCGTCCAAAAGCTCCAGATGGATTACATGAACAGTTTGAACTCGTCAGAAATCTATGCGACGCTCTTTGTATACAAAAATTGTATAAAGAAGGATACGAGGCAGATGATCTTATTGCCGATATTTGTGCTCGTTCAAAGGATGACTGTTTAGTCATTACGTATGACAAAGATATGCTACAGCTTGTCAAATACCCCCATGTTAAAATATACAACCCACAACAAAAACGAATGTTGGATGATGAATATGTGAAAGAAAAATATAATATCCCAGCAAAACACTTTGACATCTATCTCGCCCTCGTCGGCGATGCATCTGACAACATTAAAGGTGTTCGCAATATAGGCCCTAAGAGGGCAAGTATTTTGATAAATAATACAAACGGAGACATACATTCGATATGTTCGTGTATCAAGGTTGAAAAGGAGTACTTTCTTTCGCAGTTATCTCTCGTACAATTTCTTGAGTGTAATGTAGATTATGAAGTTAAAATTGTACAAAAAGAAGATTTGTTTTACGACTTTCTTATTAAATATGAAATGACATAAACAATTACCAATTTATATATTCATGATAATGGAGGATGCCTTTTTTAAAGCGACAAAGGCTAATAAACTGCAATCCGCAAAAGAAATTTATGAAAACAATCAAATAAATGTTATGTTTAATGACAATTGTGTGATACGCCATGCGGTGAAGACAAGAAAATTAGAAATGGTGAAATGGCTTATGCAAATCGAAGACTTTTCAGAATTTGTCATACAAAATGAACCAGTGAGTCACTACATATCTCTCATGACATTAGCCTGTAGAGAAAAATATTATGACTTACTCATGTATCTTCACGAAACGTATGAAACAATGAATTGGATGGATTTTAATGAACTTTTAGAGAATTGCACAGACGTAGACCTCGTACGGAACGTACTAGAAAATATATATACGGTGGAATCTTACGCCTACGAATCCATTGTGCATGCAACAAATTATGAAATCATTGAACTTCTTCTAAATCATCGTTATATCATTACGGACGATATACTTCAAATATGTGAAAATCCTGTTCTTATCAGGTATGCGATAGCAAATAACTATTTTTCATCGAATGAGTGTCCAGAGAATATTCTTATTAACTCTTGTCATAATAACAACGTCAATGTTATGAAGTGTATCATTGATGAATATCCAAACATCATGAAGCATTTGAAACCGTCCATGTATGATTTCTTCGAAATGGATCCTATAGATGCAATGGAATACATCGATGAATTAGGATATGACATAGAAACGTTTTCGCATGATGAACAAAAAAATATAATAACATCAGCCATGCAATCTCAAGCAGTAAAGTGCGTAAGGTTCTTCTATTCGAAAGTTAACATTAAGCCAACAACATACGCGGACACGTACGTCAGTTTTGAATATACAAAACTCGTAACAGAATTGTTTGACGTCCATTTCAAACCAAACCATTTGATGTGCTTTGACAAAAAACTCTTCAAATTCGTCCTAAAGCGACTAGACATAAACTCTCAAAATATTGATGCATGTTTGAAGTCAGTCATGGCAACCGATTCGGGTACAAACATGCAGATATTTTTGAATCATATAGATACACTTCCGCCCGGTATTGTAAAACGAGAACATTATGGTAATATATTCGTAATCAGTTGTGTATCAAATTTTCAAGAACTCGCAAAGAGTCTCGTCATAAAGCATGGGTATGTACTTAATGATGCAACGATTACGAAAAATGATATGAATGACGAATTTCCTGGTCTCGTTCATTTAGAAGAGAACACCATCATTAATACACCCAAACGCCTACTCACACTCATGTTTCACGACGACGAATCCGTAGATATCGTTGGGTGGATTTCTAGAGTATATAATATACAATTCAAGTACAAACATATATGCAACGCAATAGATGATACATACGGCGAGAATCCGAAAATGATTTTATTTTTATTAGAAAACACAGGGGATCTAAGTTTTAATCAAATAAAGCATGTGTTTTCTGGGATAATTTCTCAATATGAAAACAATGCGTATTATACATGCAAATATTTGATTAAACGATACAATCATATGATCACGCCACATTTAAAATCTGTATTATTCAAACATGCGATGGCATTTACACAACAAGCTTTTAGATTATTCGAAGATTGCGAATACTCGGTTCGTACTTGTCTTATGCAATCTATTTACGGTGACAATGTAGTATCATTTAACTACTTACTGAATAAACATAGTACGTACCAAGTGCGCCAGAAAAACGATGAATTATTTCGATACGCATGTAATACAGAGTCAACGACAATTGTAAAACGTATGTGTGATATTTGGAAAGATGTATACGCCTATAATATTGACTCCGACGATGAAATGATTCCGCTCATCAAAGACTCGCTCGAATATTTCATACATCACGGAGATACTGAAAACATTTTGAAAAGGTTGAAGAAGAAGAAGACGCAAGGAGAGCAGTTTGAATGTACAGTTTGTTACGAATCTGCAAACATTCAAACAACTTGTCATCACACATATTGTGTGACGTGTATATCAAAATGGTACATTAGAAATCACACATGTCCCATGTGCAAACAAGTGTTTAATATAAAAAAATGCAAACATTTAACGTAATGCTTTATTCTTTCTTTTCCTTAACGTGGGTTAATGCGTATTCTACACCTTTCATCAAACCTACCGTAGTCACAGAACTAGCCCCGACAATAGCTCCAAGTGTATAAACACTTAACTGCGCACCAGTGTCTACAACAACAGGAATGATAATGTAATGTTCAATCATGATTATATTATTCTTTCAAAAAAATATTACTTGCGCAAGGTTTTGACATGTGGAACACTTCCATATGTAATCTTTTTTCCGTCATGAATGACTACTTTCTTATCAGATTTGTAGGTTCCAGCATACGCATACATCTTATCTTTACCAGATTTCCATTGTTCTGTTACTGGTTCTCCTTTGTGAGTAAGGGGAACACCACCTTCGGTTGTTTTGACTTCGACAAGCTTAACTTCAACAGGTCGCTTAGTTGTACAAGTTCCTTGTTTAGGTTTACGGGAAATCACCTTTCCTGCCCGCGGATCGCGATGTTTCTTTCCGCAAATACGAGACACCATCTTTTTAGCGGCCGCAGAGGGTGTGGCTGCTTGTACGATCATTCCGTCAACAGGATGAATGACATCAACAGATACACGTTTGTTTGTTTTAGTTTGCCCTTTAGGTGCGCGCACCGCGCTCTCGAGCATGAACGCACGGCGTTCGCCTTTCGCTTGTTTTTTCCCAAATAAAAAATCCATTATAATATGTTAGAAAAAAAGATACGCATATTATTCCATGATTCAAGGGGGTTACATCATGATGCCGAACGTATCACCACGTCAATGAAAGATGTTGCTGTTGAAACACACTTTTATCCAGAAATAAATTTGACAAAAGAATCGAATATAAAATTGTCGAATATAAAAGTACAAATATTTCTCGAACACCTGCATCCAAAAGCACTTCAATACGGAGAAATCAATATATTCATACCAAATCTTGAATGGTGCAATGATAAAGATTACAGTTTACTTTTACGGCGAACAGATATAAAAATTATTACTAAAACAAAATCTGCGTTTAATACACTCAAAGACGTTTTTAAAGGAAGAGTTGTGTATATCCCTTGGTGTTCTATGGACATGTGCGATATTCGAATAAAACGCACGGATGACTGGCTGCATGTTAAAGGCGTCAGTCGATTAAAACAATCACAAGTATTACTAGAAACATGGCTCGATCACCCTGAATGGCCAACCCTTCATATAGTATGTAACGGAAACTCTGATAGAAATGGATTTTTTCACATACCCATACCAGCTCGGATTTCAAATAACGTCATCCTTCATCAAAGAACATTGTCCAGAGAAGAGCTCAAAGTTATCATGAATACTTGTAGTTATCACATATGTCCATCTCTCGTAGAAGGTTTTGGTCATTACATTCATGAAGGTATGTCTACTGGTGCTACTGTTGTGACGACAAATGGATACCCAATGAATGAAATTGTAGAAACACCGTGGTGTCGTATAGAAAGCAAAAGTAGTATATCCATACAACTAGGTAAAGGATTTTATGTGGATAAAAAAGGTATAGAAGATTGTGTGGATAACATCGTGACATTCAAATTGAACGATCATAACACACGGATGAATTGGGAAACACGTTTGAAAGTATTTGAAACCAATATAAACGAGTACCTTCTTAATCTTTTATGAAGATTAGTATAGGTGGTAGTATAGGTTGTGGTAAAAGTACTTTACTCGACCGCCTACAAAAAGACGGATATACAGTGTTTTTTGAACCATTGGATGAATGGAAACACTTGGCAAAATTTTACGAAAATAAGGAACGGTGGAGTTTCACGTTTCAAATGGAAGTATTGAATAGTTTCCAACAATTGAAACAAGAAGGTGAACAGTGTGTAGTATGTGAAAGAAGCCCTTGGGAGTCGTATCATATTTTCTCGAAGATGTTGTTAGAAAATGGATGTATGACACCGGGTGAATTTGAATTATTTGAAGGCTTGTACAACAAGCTTGCTTGGAAACCGGACTTATTCATTTATCTAAGAACAACTCCAGAAACTTGTAAAAATCGCATTCTTAAACGAAATAGATCTTGCGAAACAAATATCGACGTTGAGTATCTTAAGAATCTTCATGAGAAATACGAGGCCTTGTATGCGAGAGGTATAGTGTGTGTAGATGCAAATAGATCAATAGACGAGGTGTATGAAGACGTGGTAAAAATCATAAAACCATTTCATGCGACTACTTCCGTGCTTTCGACGGTGTAACTAATTTTCCAGATTTGTACATTTCGTATACTTTAGCCATTTCATCTTTTTCAGCATCCATCGATGTCTTCGTTTTTACCCATATCATAATAGTTGGGTCTTTGAGCTGTACACTCCATGATACGTTTTTAATAACATTCATACAAATCAAATAGGTCGGGAATTTGACCATCTTTACTTTTCCCCCTCCCCTAAATTCACCATTTATAGAATACCTAATATTGTCACCTGGTTCAAGTGATTTAATTTGATTATTTTTAAGGCGCTTGTATCCCTCTAATTTCTGTTCGATTTTTTTCTGTGTAAACGTTTTTTGTGTGGATTCACATTTTGCCGTACCAAGACGTGTTGTCATTATTATAACAACGGATTATTCATTTAAGTGTTATAATCCACGTAAACTTTTAATCGTCACATATTTTCTCATTTCGGGATCTGCGACAATCAGCGCAAGCTGTCTATCTATATCCTTTGAATACTCTTTTCCAGAACCTGATAATCCAGATGTGTGTATATCTTGGGTTTCCTCTACTTCCCATTTAGGAATTTCTTTAGAGAAAGTATATCGCGATAGTTTGGCAATATCTCCAGTAATGAAAGGGACATTTTTCAATTGCTCAGAATCATGAATTCCTTGAGGACCTCCAAATTTCTGATGTTCCATAAAAGTTTCGTCGAATTGTATCATGTTGTCTGTCATAGATATAACAACATCTTTTTCAACAACAGCCTTATACATTTTTGTAGTGAATGTCTTCTTGTTAAACGCAACGCACACTATAGTGGCCGTGTTACCAATAAAACTAACACCCTTTACTTCTATAAGGTAAACGTGAGTATGATCCTTTTCTTCTTTTCCTAAGAAGGTTTTTATCGCTTGTAACGCACAAGCAAGCTCTTTCAATGTATATTTTCTACGTTTTCCATCGAATTTCTCGATTCTTTTATTCTCGACGTCACATCTTTTCAAATATAACATGAACAAAAATGTACACAAAACGAATGTAAAGCACGCACACTCTGTTTTATTCATCTACTTATTTATATGTTCAAAATATTTTTCTGAAATCAATTCAGAATCGTTTAATTTATTCTTATTAATTGACATACACTATAATGGAAAAAGACAATAAGCTTGTACAGGTTCATTGGATTGGTCGTTTTGGAAACAGAATGTTCGAATATGCTTTTGGTTGCTGTTATGCAAAGACGTATGGTGTCACATACTATCATCCATCTGAATGGGAAGGAAATATTATATTTGAAGGATACGAAAAAGCTTTGGTACAACCAGATGATTTACTCAGGTTGAAAATTAATCAATCACAAAAAGAAATGGATACACCCGAATATCGCCGTTCAGCAGTAGAAGAATATAACAGAAATCACAATGATAACATAAGTCTAATTAATTTTCATAACCCTACCGCTTTAGGATCCACAAATTCTTTCTTTGACGATTTGAACATGATGTATTTCCCTCATTGTTTCAACATGTATGACCAAAAGTTTATAAAAGAAGTTGTGTATCGTTTCAGGAAGGAAATCAGAGAATCAGAAATGTACAAAACGCTCGAAGCTCGAAAGGGGACATATGATGTCATTCATCTGAGAAGAGGAGACATTGCGATGCGTGGGTATAAGGGGGCACACAGTATGATTTCCAAAAGATCTTATGTTTCTGCTGTGAAAAAGTTCGGTTATGATATTTCGAATTTTGTTTGGGTATCCGATGATCCGAGTGAACGAACACATCACGAATGGATAAGTAAGTGCAAAAACGGGCAATGGAAATATCCATCTGGCGAACGTGTTATACCTGATGTATTTTTCGACTTTTTACCAGAGTTCCTTATTCTCTACTTTGCCAGGACCATTTTCAGGGGAAACTCGGCGTTTAGTTGGTGGGGATCTTTTTTGAGCGATGCTAAGATTTATAGCCCTGTTATCAAAGATAAACCAACCGATAAAAGAAATAGTTTTTATGAAATGGATTGTGAATTCGTAGAAGGAAATCATCCTCACTTTATGGGGAGTCGCGGAGAAGGCTTCCATGATATTTTATTTCAATAATATATGATTCACCTCGTCACGTTTGCAACAGGTCACTGTGTTAAGGGACAACAAAAGATGGTACAGTCTGCCATAAAACAAGGTATTCACAAAGATAACATTCATACATTTGGTCACGATGACGTCTTTGAAGATCCGTTTGTAAAGCAAAATATGCATATTTTTGGAGAACGAAAAGGGGTTGGATATTGGGCATGGAAACCACTTCTCATTCTAAAAGCCATGGAGAAAATACCTATGGGTGATGTTGTTGTTTATCATGACAGTGGTAGACCATGTTATGATTTTATGGAATTCACGGACCCCATAGAACCATTCGTAGATCACGTCTGTAAATACTTTCAGGGTATTGGAATTGTCTTTGGTCCATTTAAGCACAGAGTTTGGACGAAGAGGGATTGTTTTGAATTGATGGGGTGTACCGATCAGAAATTCAAAGCACAAAACCAAGCTTCTGCTACTTGGGGCATCTGGCAAAAATCTGTTCTTAGCATCACTATTCTTACTGAATGGCTTAGATGGATGATGCACGAATCTCGAATGGTCACTGATGACAAAAGCATTTTAGGCGAAGAAGGTAATGATTTCAGACATCATCGTCACGATCAATCCATTCTCACTAATATTTTGCTCCGGTTACACTTTCAAGGAAAATACAGAAAACTCATGCGTTCTCAAGGAGTTTATGAGAAGAATATCAACAAAATAGCTAAACGAGTCATCGAAAGACAACGTTAGGTATACAAACAAAAATAACAATATATATTATAGGGAATGTTTGGAATTGAGGTCGATGATTTCATACATGATTCTGCAGAAGTGTTAACCCAACAGGTTGACGCAGAGTACAATATATATGATCATTTCACTATATATACACCTACCCCATCAGAATCCCCTACGGATACTATTACACCATCACCAACAAACACATCTTCCTATACGCCTACGCCTACTAAAACCCGTACGTATACTCCAACACCATCCGAGACGGAATCATTCACACCTACACCTTCTGAAACTGTTACAATTACGGCACCAACACCAACAATATCAGAAACAAAAACAGCGACAGTTACACCAACTATAACACACACTATAACACATCCTACCCCTACTCCTACCATATCACACACTGTCACCATAACGCATCCATCGCCAACACCGTCCATAACAATCACACCTACTTTTGCAATAACACCTACACCGTTAGCTACACCTACACCTACTATGACTCAAACGGTTACAGCACCAACTGAAACCCCTAGTATTTCTATGACACCTACAGTGAGTGTAACATCATCAGTTTCATTAACACCAACAATGACACAAACGGAAACCATATCTCTCACACCTACTATGACGCAAACAGATACTATGACTATTACACCAACCTTAACAATGACGGAAACAGAAACTATGACAATCACCCCTACTCTCACGCCTACTATGACGCAAACAGATACTATGACTATTACACCAACCTTAACAACGACGGAAACAGAAACTATGACAATCACCCCTACTCTCACACATACTATGACTATTACACCGACCGTAACTAAAACTGAAACTATGACTATTACACCGACCGTAACTAAAACTGAAACTATGACTATTACACCGACCGTAACTAAAACTGAAACTATAACACCTACTGTAACAAAGACAGAAACTATGACGGTAACACCAACTGTAACTGACACAGTAACTATATCTATGACACCAACCATGACTCAAACTGAAACTATTACTATTACACCTACAGCAACAAAGACAGAAACTATGACGGTAACACCAACTATTTCTATCACCCCTACAGTTACTGAAACCCAGACTGTAACAATAACTCATCCATCACCTACTCCAACCATGAGTAAAACCATTACACCTACATCGTACCCACCTAGAATTATAAATCGATCGGATAACCAAACTCATACTGGCTATTTACAATTTGTAGTAGAAGATGAATTACAATTTAGTGGTATTGCAATGTCGTATGAAATAGTAAACGAAACAGACGCTGTATCGAACGCAAAAGAAAGTGTTGCGCTCATTCCCAACACATTACAAGACGGTGTACCTAAATCCAGATATGCGATCGTGTCGACATCTGGTGGTTTGATACCCTTCAGTAGCCTTTTCGACGAATTCGTATATGAGGACGGAATAAAAACATTTAGATTTACATTTGCAACGGTACAAAACGAGACTATACAACTCAAGGATGTCGACGGAACAGGAAAAGTTTATATTAAGGTCGTGTTATACAACAATGGTCAGACGACAGAATACACATACGATAACGTATACACAGAAGGATACACAATTAAGGCACCAGAAAGCACACCCACACCATCTTACACACCAACTATAACACACCCTACACCGACACCCACACCATCGTACACACCAACTATAACACACCCTACACCGACACCTACACCCCAACAAACACCAACCCCTACACCACAACAAACACCTACACCTACCATTACACCACCAATAAATAATTCCATGAGAATAGTTCATAAGAAACACGAACATATATATTATGATGAAATTCAGATATACGCTATAGAAAATGTAACATTACAAAATTTCCAAATATGTTTAGTTTCAGAAGACGGTGAAAATTTCCAACCAATTCACGATTCCGCCCTACAAAACACATATGAAGGATATTCAGAAAGTCGTACATTTTTACGAAGATTAGAAGCTTATAAGAGAATATCATTTAACAATACATTAGGAACTACAAGCCTCCCATTTGAATATGTTGGAAATTTGAAAATTGAAAATGGTGAAATTCTTCCAAATTCTCCACAAAAAGTGAATTTAACAATATTAGGGTCTTACGTCAATAACAAACAATACTATTTTTTCCGATTTGAAATGATTAACAACGCAGAATCCCAAGATCTGATTAAGGATACTTGGAATACAGTATTTAGAATAATTCACCCACATGATATTAGACTAGATAATGAAACAAATGCATATTATGAAATTGAAAAAAATGAAGCCGAATCTCGTTACATGATGGGTACGTCCGTGACATCCGTCGAAATATCAAGTTTTGCAGTCTTTAACACTATAAATGACCTATCTGATCTTCAAATTGATGTGTATGATCAACATCATACGAGGACACAACTTATCAATCATGATGAACATCTACTAACACGATATGTAATGATTGAAAATACAGCCGGTGGCGCAACCCCATTTTATATTGGCCCAGATTACAAATCAAACATACAACCAAACGTAGAATTTTATACATTGGCATCTAATAGAAACAGTATTTTATTCAATAATTATCAAAATTACGTATCGGATTATTTCACTATTTATGATTTATACCCAGGATCAATAAATTCAATACAAATATACAGACCGAAAGATGATCAAGAAAATAAACGATTTTCGGCTTCTAGAGTGAACATGTATCACACAGACGAGTTATCGCAATCTATTGAGAATTCTAGCAAAGATGAGTTTACATTTGTTCGTTCTTTTGACATTCCAGATAATAAATTTGCAGATAATAGATACATAGACCCATATTTCCAATATTACACGGATGAATATAGATACATAGGGGTTTCAGCATTTGATGGATGCGACGATAGTTCAGTACACGGTATACATGGCGCCAATTTTGAATTTAAAATAAAAGATCTATTCATTCAATTTACAGACGGGACATGGATAGGGCATGGTTCCAAACCATATTCGAGTGTTACGTTAAATTATGATCTCAAAGATGGATATCAACTAGAAGATGCTTGGGAAGAAGTGCCCTCAATTGTACAGTTTAAGCAAATTAGAGAAGATTCTGATGCATCATCAAGATCATATTTGTTATTTTACTTTGATATGGGAGAGAACAATAAAAAATCTATTGCATATGCACATTTCAATCATAAAGATATGCTTGCATCCGAATCCCCTATAACTCCTCAAATTTATGCAACAAATGATATTCATGATGGGGCATTGTCACAAAAAGAAATATTTACACAAATTGTACACAAGTTCGTAAATTACGACAGCGAAGCTGATGAAACGTCGAGTGAATATATGTTTGCAAGAAATAGATACGGTGATGGTGCGATGGAATGGAAATATATGTGTCCAATACAAATATATGGTCTCTATATGGAATCTGAACGCACATTATCATCATATAAGCCTAGATATTTAATGCTTTATGCATATCCACAATTGGGGGACCGATATTTCGGAATAACGCAAATTGCTTTCAGAACGACTAAAGGTGAAATTGTAAAGCCTGCAAATGGAGATTACCACATTATATATAATGCTATGACTAATACTGACTACGATTATGAAGTGTTTGCTGGAGAACGAGAATCTCATCCATTTGCCAGTACGCATAATATTTTAACCGATAATAAGCATAGATATGGAGAATATTATGCCGAAAATTCGTATAAAGAAAACAGTGGATTTATGGAGGAAACATTCGCATGGACCGATGATGCGTTCACGGGCGTCAACATTCCGTCTGTCATAATGCAAATAGATTTAGGTGAAAATTACGATGAACGTCCAGATGTTAAGGATATATTGATATACACGAACAAAATGTGGTGTATGATTGCCCCAGGTGTGAGTGAATCTGATGTCAGCTTTTTCGATGAAGATTTTGATTATCAAAATATACATGGATCATCTGTTGTAGTTGAAATGATTTTCGTAGAAGTCTCAAACTTTGCATCTGGCCCGTATGCATATGATATGGCAAATTCAGTATTCCCAACTATTATTGATTATGGACCATTTTACATGCCTACAACCTACTTCTTGAGTAGAGAAAACCAATATAGAAAGGAAATTCCATCAGAAAAAGCACTAGAGCTTTCAAACCGTACACAAGAAAAGAACAAAGTCATTCAAGTAGGAATGCAAAATTTGAAGAATAGAAAAAAACGAAGGATTCTTTCATCTCAGATAGAAGGAAACATAGAAGGAAATATAGATGGTAACGTAGAAGTGTAGTCGCGTTATCTCGGATTTTAAAGTCTTTTTGTTATATTAACAATGAAAGAGGACACCGTAAAACCCTTTAAACTCGCCGAAAATAGGTACGCGTTTTACGATGTATTCATTCACCGCACAGGAAATGTCGTCGCCATAGCCCCCATGTACGAAAGTTGGCTCAAAGAATTAGGTGCGTCATGGGAAAACATTCAATGTCACATCTCTGGAACCACGCTCGAAACACAAGTAAACCGAGACCCCCATAAGCACACTATCGTCATCACATTCGTCCTACCATCGATGAAAACGTTGGGAGAGTCTTGTGAAGCCAAATTTACCATCAAAGACACAAATTACGAAATGTCTTGCACCATAGGTCGCTCTACAGACACACCAAAATACTGTGTCGCATCGACTATGATTCAAAATTGTGCTCCGTTCGTCCAAACGTGGATGAAATATCACATGTCCATTGGAATCGAACACTTCTACTTTTATGACAACAACTCCGAAGATACAGAGCAACTCAAGAAAAATTTAGAAGGGTATCCAGCAACATATATACATTGGCCATTCCCTTGCGGCATTCCCCATAACTCAGGTCGCTCCGGGCAAACGTGTTCTCAAACCCGTGCGCTATACAGAGATGACCATGCTTTTGTTGCACTGATAGATGTTGACGAATTTATTCACAGCCCCAAGAGCAGTCTTTTGAATGAATTGAAGAAGGTTAATATATCCACACACGCTGGGATTTTGATGTGTTGTCAATGGTTTGGTTGCGGAAAGAGGTCCGAATTCAATGGTGAAAACTTTTTGGAGAAGCTCGTGTATCGAAAGGAGTCAAGTCAAACACATAAGGTCGGTCATGGTCCGAAAAGCATCGTATGTCCTCGTAATGTTGACATTTTCGCAGTGCACAGGCCGTCAAAAGGAAAACCTATGGTATACCTCGATGCTGAAACGATTCGATTCAATCATTACTTCACGCTCACCATAGGCGTGTACAAGCGTTTCAGGGCGAGAAAAGCACATTGTGACTGTGAAAAACTGGATGCCGTGTATGACGACGAGGTGGCTCAGTATTGGAATCGTGTGAAGGACAAAAAACCATTCGTCTTCATCTCTGTCCCAAAGAATGGGTCTCAGAGTGTATTCAGTATGTTGGGATACAAGATTAAAGATCGTTCCAGCGAATCCGATCACGGCGTCATGGACAACCACGCGCGAGCTGTTGTGTTACGGGACAGATACAGTGATTTCGATTCTCGTTTCACCTTTTGCTTCGTACGGAATCCGCTCGAACGCCTGGTATCTTGGTACGACCACCATCTGAAGGTGTACCGGTGTGAACCGTACAAATCGAGGACGTTCAAAGAATGGGTCATGGCGGGGTGCCCCCATCATTGGAAAAAACAAAACGGAACACATTGGAACGAACCGTTATCTCCCATTCATCAATGGCAATTCATATATGACACTGATGGAAACAGTTTGGTCGATCGCATATACAGAATGGAATCGTTTGATGCCCATTTTGAAGATGCGTGTCGTATCATAGGGGTCGAGCCCCCGGAAAGAAAAACACACAAAAATAAAGCCACGAAAGGGTCGTGGAAAGATCGGTATGATGATGAATCACTCGCATTCGCCACCAAAATCGTCGAGAAAGATATTAGGCTGTTCGGATATTAGGCTTCAAGTTCGTGTGAACGACCTCATTCGTACACATCCCACTTGGACAATCTACGTACATAATACCTTGTGGTAGTGGTACTTAGCCTATGGGTCCTTTGTACAGTGATTCATTGAAGCATCGTTTTACCCATAATGGCATTATGTCGGGTACTACGATTTCATTTGTATATATTGGGTCCTCATATCTCATTCGAGAATACGAGAAATATGCGTTGGCACATCGGGCAAACTCGAGAAACAATAGCGCGCGCATTGTATATATAGTATACGCATGTATATTTTAAATTCCGTTATGTTCAACAACATGCTTACATGCATCTAAAAATACATCCATATCCATATCCCATTTCATGTAGTTATAGATACAACATACGAGTTGTACGTTACCT
>Ga0209830_10000348_pt1 | contig 50140 bp, 41 predicted proteins | sample ArcticOcean_MG_C_12_FD_187439 | JGI IMG/M metagenome (GOLD analysis project Ga0209830, IMG submission 187439) | Marine microbial communities from western Arctic Ocean - ArcticOcean_MG_CB8_130 (SPAdes) (version 2) | ecosystem: Environmental > Aquatic > Marine > Oceanic | place: Arctic Ocean...
TTTGGCACCTCGATGTCGGCTCGTCACATCCTGGGGCTGGAGAAGGTCCCAAGGGTTGGGCTGTTCGCCCATTAAAGTGGCACGCGAGCTGGGTTCAGAACGTCGTGAGACAGTTCGGTCTCTATCTGTAGTGGGCGCTAGAAATTTGAGTGGATCTGACTCTAGTACGAGAGGACCGAGTTGGACTGACCGCTGGTGTATCTGTTGTTCCGCCAGGAGCATCGCAGAGTAGCTATGTCGGGAAAGGATAAGCGCTGAAAGCATATAAGCGCGAAACCTACCACAAGATGAGATTTCTTTTAAGGGTCGTAGGAGACGACTACGTTGATAGGTCACAGGTGTAAAGGCAGTAATGTCATAGCCGAGTGATACTAATTACCCGTAGGCCTATCGTGCAACTTTTTCTTACTATTGTTTTTTTATATACAATGCTATTTTATTATCTTAAATTTTAATATGTTAACTTATTGTGTTTTACCATGTAAAACAACTCACTTTTTTAGTGAGAAACTCTAGGGTGGTTATTGCATTAGGGCTCACCTCTTCCCATTTCGAACAGAGAAGTTAAGCCTAATAGCGCAGATGGTACTGCCATTTGGTGGGAGAGTATGTCACCGCCTTCTTCGAATCCCGGTCATTAATTTGACTGGGATTTTTTTTTGAATATAATTATAAGACGTGGAGATGTGTCTTTTTTAAATTTATTTAAATCATAATCACCAAAAACTTGAATAATTTCTAAATCAGTTTTCTTAAAATAATTTTCAAAATCTATTATAGATAATGTATTTACTGATTCTTTAAATTTAAAATCTATATTATTATCACTAAACGATATTTCTTTTGTAACTGATAGTTTATCTATTTCTCTTACTATCTTAAATTTTATATTTTCTAAAATTACTTCCTCTTTTTTTACTAGATTATCCTTAACTGTTTTTATATTAAAAAAATCTATAACTCCTATTCCATTTATATTTAAGTTTTTTTGAAGAGATAATAATATTTCTAAATCTTTATCCCTTTCGTAATATCCGAAACTTGTAAATAGATTTAAAACTGCATCAAATTCCATGTTTAGTGGTTTTGAAATGTCATGAACAATAAAATCAAGATTTGAATTTTCAAATTTTTTTGCAAATTTTATACTGTTTTTAGATAAATCTATCCCAGTTACAATATGCCCTAATTTTTCAATTTCTATTGAATGTCTTCCTTTTCCACACCCAGCATCTAACACCTTAGATTTTCTTTTAAGTTTTAAGTGCTTTATTAGTTTTTTTATGAATTCTCTAGCCTCTTGATGATTTCTGTTTTTATATAAAATATGATAGTATTTTGAGTCAAACCAGTTATTGTATTTAGTATTCAAATCTATTTATGTTTTCTTTGTTGATTGGTTCAAAAATAAAGTATTTTTAATGATAATTATGAGTGATAATAATGATTTTAAAATGGTTGCTAAAACTTTCTTCGGTCTTGAAGATATTCTCTCTGATGAGCTACTAAATTTAGGAGCAAAAAAGATTGAAAAAGGTGTTAGAAATGTAAGTTTTTTTGGGGATTTAGGTTTTCTATACAAATGTAATTTATCATTACGGACAGCTATTAGAATTTTAAAACCTATTGCTTTTTTTAATGTTAATGATGAAAAAGAGTTATACAGCTCTTTTTATAATTTTAATTGGGAAGATTTTTTATCATTAGATCATACTTTTTCTATTGAATCTGTTTTAAATTCTGATTTTTTTTCTCATTCACTTTTCGTTTCACAAAAAGCAAAAGATGGAATTGTTGACAGATTCAGGAAATTATATAAAAAACGCCCTAATGTAGATTCTATTGATCCTGATATTAAAATAAACATTCATATAAGGGATAATAAATGCACAGTTTCCTTAGATTCCTCAGGTAAACCGTTGAATCAAAGAGGTTATCGTTCACAAACAAATATTGCTCCTATCAATGAAGTATTAGCTGCAGGTATTATATTATTAAGTGATTGGAATTTAGAATCAGATTTTCTTGATCCTATGTGTGGAAGTGGTACTATTTTAATTGAGGCAGCAATGTTAGCTACTAATTACCCTCCAAATATTAAAAGATCTAATTTTTCTTTCAAAAATTGGAAAGATTTTGATTTAGATTTATTCGTTATGATTACTAAGTCTGTTTTAAGTAAAATAAAACCTTTTAATCATAAGATTTCAGGTTTTGATAAATCTCCCTCCGCTATTTCAAAGTGTGATCAAAACATAATTAATGCAGGATTTGAGGATCTTATCTCCATTTCCAAAGATGATTTCTTTAGATCTGTTAAAGTTAATGATGAATATCTTCATTTAGTTTTCAATCCACCATATGGGGAAAGATTAAGTATTGATCTCGAATCTTTTTATAAAAAAATTGGCGATAAACTTAAAACCGATTATTCTAACTCTAACGCCTGGTTTATCACCTCCAGCATAGAGGCGTTAAAATTTGTAGGACTTAGACCATCAAGAAAAATTAAACTTTTTAATGGAAAATTAGAAAGTAGATTAGCTAAGTATGAAATTTACAGTGGCTCAAAAAAAACTAAAAAAAATATAAATTAATTTTTTATTTTTCTGAACAAAGGAATTTGATACTGTATTGTGTAGGATAAACCAACTCCTATATTATTGTTTTCTAAAACTTTATTGAATCCAGGTATATATAAATTGTTGAAATTTTCAGGACTTTTTTGATTTAATAATCTATTAACATTTAAGTTTAAACCCATATAAAAATTTTTCACTACTTGAGCTTTAAAACCTACAATAAATTCTAACCAATTAGCAGATAGGTTATTGAAAGAAATTGGATTTTCAATATTATTTTGGTTCCAGTATTGATCAATATTATATATAGTAAATGAATTTAATTGTTGATCAAATTTTGAAGAACCAAACCTGAAACCAATGTATATTTCATTTTCTAGTTCTTGTAAATTTTTAAACACATTGTAATTTATTCCTGCTTTAAAAAAAGTTCCTTTAGTATTAAAGTTTAAAACCTCGTTTTTTATAAATTTTTCTTCATTTCCTAACTCAAATGCAATATAAATTTTTTCAAAAAGTCTATAATCACCAATAATGACTAGACCATTATAATCTGACTCTGTTAACATTCTGATTTGTTTACTAAAATCAATTCCTAGTTTTATGCCATAAGTTGATTTATAAAGACTGTCATTAGTTTTTTCTTGTGAAAAAATACTGAAACAATAAATTACAGTTAAAAAACTAATGAAATATTTTAACATGTATACTTTTTTCATTTATTATATTATTATTAATCAACTCAGTATCTAGAATCCAATTATTTGAATCATTTTCAATAATTAAATTTTTTAGTTCATATGTTGTTTTAAAACCACATGCACGACTTATATATTCCCAATTATAATTGTAATTTATGTACAGATTATCATTGTTTCCAGAGCTGGAGGTGTTTTCATTAAAATCTTTTGTTAAACTATATATCGTTAGATTATTTGAATTTTTTAAAGGAATTCCAACTGAATCAAGTGTTTGGTAAATGTATACTTCTTCATTATTATGTCCTTGAATTTTTAAATTGGTTACTTCTTTTAATTCTCCATTAGTTTTGTCATAAAAACCTATTATAAGTCTAGGTGTATCATCAATAGATGTAAGACATATGTCATCTGGTTCACACGAAAGTAAGAATACAAATAAACCTAATAGTATAAAATTGTTTTTTAATAGTTTCATTTAAGTTCCAAAAGTACAATATTTTCAACATGATCAGTATGAGGAAACATATCCACTGGTTGTACCTTGTTAATTGAATATTTTTCCTTTAATAATTCTAAATCTCGACATTGAGTAGATGGGTTACAGCTTACATAAACAATTCGTTGAGTATCTAATTTTAAAATCTCATTAATTACATCTTTATGCATTCCTTCTCTAGGAGGGTCTGTAATAATCACATCAGGTTTTCCGTGTTTTAAAATAAAATCATTTGTAAAAACATTTTTCATATCACCATATTCAAATACTACATTATCAATCTTATTTTCCTTCGCACTATTTATTGCAGAAATTACAGCTTCTTCCACACTTTCAACTCCTACAACTTTTTTAGAATTTTTTGCAACAAATTGAGTGATTGTCCCTAACCCTGAATAAAGATCATAAACAATTTCATTTTTTTTAATATCAGCATATTTTAATATTAGCTCATATAGTTTTATAGTTTGATGAATATTTGTTTGAAAAAATGATTTAGGATAAATTTTGAATGTCAATGAATTAATTTTTTCTTCTATATAGTTTTTTCCATGAAACAGTTTTATATCTCTATCATATATACTATCATTTTCTTTATCATTAACTGTGTATAGCAGAGAGTGAATCTCAGTAAACGAATTTTTTAAAAAATTCATCACTAAATTTATATTTTTTTGATCATTTTCATAAAACTGAACTAAAACCATAAATTGATTCAGACTTGTGTTTCGTATTGTAAGAGTTCTGAGTAATCCTTTTCTTAATCTTGTATTATAGAAAGAAAGGTTATTTTCAATTGCAAATTGTTTTATCGATAACCTAATTTTATTTGATGGTTCATTTTGAAGGTGACACTTTTCAACATCTACTATTTTATCCCACATCCCTGCTTTGTGAAAACCTATTCCTCTTCTATCAATTTTATCATCGCTATTTTTGATTTCAGCTTCTGTTAACCATTTGTTTTCAGTAAAAGAGAATTCAAGTTTATTTCTATAAAAAAATTGATTATCGCATTTTACTATAGAGTTTATTTTAGCATCATTAAAGATTCTTGTTATTGAATGTTTGATTTTATCTTCTTTTAACTTGGTTTGTGTATCGTATGAGATGTTTTGTAATTTACACCCTCCGCATACACCAAAATGTTTACATGTTGGATCAATCCTGTTTTTTGAATATGAGTGATATTTTATAATATTTCCTAAAAAATAATTTTTTTTCTTCCTGTAAGTTTTTATATCTACTATATCACCAGGCACCCCGTTTTTCACCATTAAAACTATTCCTTCATCTGATTTAGCAATACTTTGTCCCTTTGATCCTAAATCAAAAATTTTAACCGAAAGGAATATTTTGTTTTTTGACATTCAGCAAATTTAAAATGAAAAAATAGATATTATTAATTATATTTAAGTTAATCGTAAAAAAATTAGATTATGAAAGAAATCCTAAAAATTACTCTGTCTTTGATTTTTGTTTTTTCAATGACAAATTCATTTTCACAAAAAAATAAAAAAAACACTAAAAATGAATCTTCTATCTATTCGGGACTGAAATTTAGAAGTATTGGCCCTGCATTTATGTCTGGAAGAATTGCAGACATAGCTATTAATCCTAAAAATGAAAATGAATGGTATGTGGCAGTTGGTTCGGGGGGTGTTTGGAAAACATCTAATTCTGGAACTACTTGGCAACCGCTTACAGATGATCTGTCTTTTTATTCAACAGGAAGTATTACAATAGACCCAAACAATACAAATACGGTATGGTTGGGTACTGGAGAAAATGTTGGAGGAAGACACGTTGGTATTGGAAAAGGAGTATTTCAGTCGAAAGATGGTGGAAAAACATGGAAAAATAAGGGTTTAAGTAAATCTGAGCACATTTCAAAAATTATAGTAAATAAAAATGATTCTAATACTGTTTTTGTTGCCTCACAAGGCCCGCTTTGGTCTAGTGGTGGTGATAGAGGACTTTATAAATCTATCAATGGAGGTGACAGTTGGAGCTTAGTTTTGAGTGTAAACGAGTGGACAGGAGTAACTGATTTAGTTGTAGACCCTAGAGATGAAAATATTATGTATGCTGCCACATGGCAAAGACACAGAAATGTTGCGGCTTATATTGGGGGAGGACCAGGAACTAAATTATTTAAAAGCACAGATGGAGGTGATTCCTGGAGACAATTAAAAACCGGTTTACCAATTGGAAAGCTGGGTAAAATTGGTTTGGCTATATCTGAAATAAATCCAGATGTATTATATGCTGCAATAGAGTTAGAGCGTAGAAAAGGAGCTGTGTATAGATCTTCAAATAAAGGTGAAAGTTGGAATAAAATGTCTGACACTGTTTCTGGCGCTACAGGGCCACATTATTATCAAGAATTAGTAGCCTCTCCTCACCATTTCGACCGAATATATTTAATGGATGTAAGAGTACAAGTTTCTGATGATGGTGGAAAAACTTTTTATAGAATGAATGAAAGAAATAAACATTCTGATAATCATTCAATTACATTTAAGAAAAACGATCCTAACTATTTACTCGTTGGAACAGACGGTGGAATTTATGAATCTTTTGATGATACTAAATCATGGAAATATGTTAATAATCTTCCCTTGACTCAATTTTATAAATTAGCTGTAGATGATTCCTATCCCTTTTACAATATTTATGGAGGAACTCAAGATAATAATACTCAGGGAGGACCGAGCAGAACATTTAGATCTAATGGAATTGTAAACAGCGATTGGTTTGTTCTTCTTGGAGGAGATGGTCATCAACCTGCAACTGAGCCAGGAAATCCTAATATAGTTTATGCACAGTCTCAGCAAGGGAATCTTCACAGAGTTGATAGAACAACAGGTGAAGCAGTTTTTATAAAGCCATTTTCTGGTTTAAACGAAGATTACGAAAGATTTAATTGGGATTCTCCGATACTGGTAAGTTCTCATGATCCTAAGCGTTTATATTTTGGTTCTCAAAGAGTTTGGAAATCTGATGATCGTGGTGATAGTTGGACTCCAGTTTCTAAAGATTTAACAAAGAATGAAGAAAGATTAACATTGCCAATAATGGGAAGACAACAAAGTTGGGATTCGGCTTGGGATGTTTATGCTATGTCAACTTATAACACAATAACCTCATTGAGCGAATCTGTTTTAAATGAGAATATTTTATATGCTGGAACTGATGACGGGTTAATTCATACAACAAAAAATGGAGGTTTAGAATGGACGTCTATGACTGTTGATGAGCTTTCTGGAGTTCCTAATACTTCATTTGTTAACGATATAAAAGCAGACCTTCATAACGATGAAGTTGCATACGTAGCATTAGATAATCATAAGTTTGGTGATTATAGTCCTTATCTATACAAGACTTCTAATGGAGGCAAGTCATGGAAGCCTATTATGAATGGATTACCAGAAGACACTTTTGTATGGCGAATTGTTCAGGATCATATTGATCCAAACCTTCTTTTTTTAGCAACTGAATATGGATTATATTTTTCAAATAACCAGGGAGATAATTGGGTTAAATTTTCAAATGGATTGCCTACAATTTCTGTAAGAGATATAGCAATTCAAAAAAGAGAAAATGATTTAGTCTTGGCTACGTTTGGTAGAGGATTTTATGTATTAGATGACTATAGTTCTCTAAGAAAATTAAATAAATCAAATAGTAATGAAGTTGTATTATTTGATGTAAAAGAAGCACTTCAATATAATCCGATTAGATCAGGAACTTCAAGTCAAGGAGCATCTTATTATACATCTAAAAATCCACCTTATGGTGCTATATTTTCTTATAATTTACCTGATTCATACAAATCCTTAAAATCTGTTAGATCTAAAAGAGAAAAAGAATTAGACAAACTAAATAAAGATATACCTTTTGCAGGATGGGATGAATTGGACAAGGAAATTAACGAGACTAAATCTAAAATAATATTGGAAATTAGAGATGATAAAGGAGGTTTAGTAGATCGAATTAATGGTTCAACTAAAAAAGGTATAAATAGAGTTTCATGGAATCTTTCGAAACCATTACCAACAATACTGGATTTAAATTCTAGATGGTCTAGATTATCTCTTACAGTAAAACCAGGTAAATACTCAGTGCACCTTTTAGAATTAGTTCAGGGTGGCGTTAATGAATTAACCAAGAGTAAAGCATTTGATGTTAAAAGAATTAGAGAAAATATATTAAAAAATCCTTTAAATTCTAAAATTGATGAATTCATATTAGAATTAAATAAATTTGAAATTGAGTCATCTGTTATGATCTCTAATTACATTAAGTCTAAGAAAAAACAATCTAGTTTCGATAATACTTTAAGGTATATAAAAAATATTGATTCCGATATATTAAATAAATTAAACGAACTAAAAGATAATATGAATTTAATTGATGTTTTAATTTACGGAAATAAATCAAAAAAAGAGATAATGGAAAAAGATATTCCTCTTTTTTCTGAAAGAATTTCTATAGCAAAAAGAAGTATTAGTGGCAATTCATATGGTCCTACTAAACACCATATGAATAGTTTTAATATTGCAAAAAATCAATGGGATAATATTTCGCCAAGAGTTGAAAAATTTATAAAAGCAGTTAATAATTTAAGTAAAGAGTTAGAACAATTAGGAGCTCCTAAAATTCTGAATTAACATATTTATTAACCAATAAATCAACAACCAAATTATAGGTTTTTATTCCTTTAGTTTGGTTGTTTGCTTTTAAATAAATATCATATGATTTTTTAAAGTATTTCTCTAAGGGATTTTTATATCTTTTCCAATTTTCAGATACTTCTTTATAATTCTTTAGCACTCCTATATTAATTTTGTTGATTAATTCATTATATGTTTTTTTGTCATTTAAATACATTTCGTTTAACAAGTATTTTAATGCAAATGTACTTCCACTATAATTTACGTACTCATTTTTAGAATTTAGAGTAGCTTCAATACTTATATAATTTGCTTCATTTTCAGCAGAATATCCTAGTTGATGAGCGATTTCGTGACAAATTGTAGTGGGTATATTTAATTTTGCAATATTAGTGTTGATATGAGCTTCTAGAGTAAAAGGATTTATATATCCATTAAAACCCATATAAGAAAGCGGTAAACTGAATAAAGATTTTTTTATAGTTGGATTTAATTTTTGATTTTTGTTATAACTAGAGTTTTTTATCGACTGCAAAGATTCAAGAAAAAGATAATTCTCAAATTTCACTGAAATTGAATCATTGTCTGAAATTTTTCTATGAATATCATTGGTTTTATTAATGAAATAAAGTGTAGTGTTTTTAAGTTGATTTAGACTGTAATTTCTTGAAATTGTTAGTTTGTCTTTTAGTGAAATTCTATGGTAATTAAGTCCCCATTGAATATTAAAAATCACATAAATTCCAAATAAAAATTGAAAGCAAATCTTTAAGTTTTTTCTTCTAGTGTTAGTGTTTTTAAGTTTAAAGAAAAAAACTATTGGGATAAATATGTATAAAAAATCTCCAAAAGAAAATTGGAATTCATTAAAAAACAATATTATATAATAAGAAATATTCTTGTAAACTAAATTAGAATAATAACTTTCAATAATATCAGGATGTCGTATTATAAATTGAAATGATAATAAAACTAATACACAAAGTAAAAATGATTTTAATCTAAATAAAATAGATAAAAATTTCATTAATTATTTCAACTCAATAATTTCAACTTCAAAAATCAGATTTGATTTAGGTGGTATTTGCGGGCTTCTACCCATTTCACCGTAAGCAAGATAATATGGTAGAAAAAGAGTTGCTTTATCACCAACATTGAGAAGTTTCAGCCCTTCTTTAAAACCAGATATCATAGAATCTTCTGGCCCTATTTTAGCTTCAATTGGAGAATAACCACCTTGATTTTTTTTAACAATATTTACGGTTTGATATTGTTCCGCAATCTCTAAAATACTAGTATCTAATAGAGAACCGTTTTCGAAATAAACTGCATAATGAGTCATTACGATTTTACTATCATTAACTTTTGTTGAGCTATCTGCTTTATAAGTTATAGTGTATTCTAATCCTGTATTCGTTTTCTTTGAATATGACTTTTCAGATTCATGTGCAGTTTTTTTACCTGTTCTTACGCCTTCAATTAATGCTATTTTTTTTTCCTCCATCATTCGATCATCTTCAAAATGATTTGAGAATATTTTAGAAGCGTTAAAAGCTCTAGCTTCTCTACCTTTTCTTATAATTGAAACATTTTTTATTGTATCATTTTGTTCAATTAAATCCACTGTCTCTATTCCTTTAATGACTTTTCCAAAAACAGTATGTTTTCCGTTCAGCCATGGAGTTTCCTTATGAGTGATAAAGAATTGACTGCCGTTAGTTTTAGGCCCTGAGTTTGCCATTGATAATATTCCAGCAGAATCATGAATTAGATTTTCGTTAAACTCATCTTTGAAGTTGTAACCAGGTCCTCCACGACCAGTTCCAGACGGATCACCACCTTGTATCATGAAATTCTCAATAACCCTATGAAAAATTAATCCATCATAGTACTTTTTACCTTTAAACTCGGAATTAACTTCTTTGTTTTTTCCTTCACTTAGTGAAACAAAATTAGCAACTGTAACAGGTGTTTCTTTAAATGTAAGATTAATTAGTATATCTCCTTTGTTTGTTTGAATATCAGCATAAAGTCCATCATTCAAGTCAGGATGAGTACTTACGCATGATGAGATTAGCAAACTAGATAACAAAATTATTGAATAAATATTTTTTTTCATTTCTTTAAATTAATTTTTCTTTGTATTTAGGTAGTGTTTTTAAAAATTTTTCAATTGCATTTTTAGTATTTCCTTCAAATCTTCCTCCGGATGCATTAATGTGTCCTCCACCTGAAAAATTTTTACCAGCATATTCATTACATGGAAAAGTTCCTATTGATCTGAGTGATATTTTTACATTATTAATATTATTTACATCTTCTATAAAGATAGCACAAAAGACTACTCCTTCAAGAGAAAGCCCATAATTTACAATACCTTCAGAATCACCTTTTTTATAATTAAACCTTTCTAGTTCATCTCTATTTAGTGACATGTAAACAGTATTTAATTCTTCAATATGAGTTAAGCTATTCAAAGCAGCACCTAAAATTTTTAGCCTACTCACAGAGGAATCATTGTATACCTTGTTATAAATTAGATTGTGATCAATTTTTTTATTAAATAAATTAGAAATTATCTCATGAGTTCTTGATGTAACAGATGGAAATTGAAAAGATCCTGTATCAGTCATAATACCTAGGTAAAGGCATGATGATATGTCTTTGTTTAATTTATCTTCAAAACCAATGGATTCAAATATTTCGTAGAGCAGTTCGCACGTTGAACCTGTTTCGGGTTCAGAAAAAACCAAATCTGCATAATCTTTTGGATTCTGATGGTGATCAATCATAACTATTTTAGATCCTGATTTCTTTACAAATTCATTGAGTTCTCCAATTCTATTAAGATCATTAAAATCTAAAGTGAAAATTAAATCGGAATTTAATAGCGATTCCCTACATTTTTCTTCATCACTATCATAATAAATTATATTGTTGTAACCAGGCGTCCAGTTTAAAAAATCTGGCGCTTTATTTGGACTAATTACATAACACGTCTTATTGACTGAATTAAGCATGTTAAACAAAGCTAAACAGCTTCCAATCGCATCTCCATCAGGACTTGTGTGAGGAATAATAACAATATTTTCACTGTCATTGATTAACTCTTTAAGTTTTTTAATTTTTTCAAATTTCATTAACTCAAATATATGAATTAGAATGAGATGAATTGATTAAAATTTATTCTCAATTTTGTACATTTGATTTAAAACATTATAAATTGAAAGTAAATTTATTCAATCTCAATAAAAACAAAAAATTTAATTATAAGACGAGATATCTAAAAGATAAATCTTGTAACAATATTTATGAGTTTGATTCGATCTACCAAAAACAAAATAGAAATAGAAGTTCTTATGATGTTTCATCTAAATGGGGTGAAGATAGGTTGATGTATAGAAATTCAACTAATAGTAATATTTCTAAAACTTTGATTTTTATTGTTATGTTTTTAGTTTTTGTATTTCTTTATATAATAGACTTTGATCTTTCTATATTTTACCAATAATAATCTATGAGTATAATTAAATTACTTCCGGATAGCGTAGCTAACCAAATTGCTGCTGGTGAAGTGGTTCAAAGACCTTCTTCGGTTGTAAAGGAACTTCTTGAAAATTCTATTGACAGTGGAGCTAAAACTATTAAACTAATAATAAAAGACGCTGGAAAAACTCTTATTCAAGTGATTGATGATGGGGTTGGAATGAATAAAGAAGATTTAAGAAAATGTTTTTTCAGACATACAACTTCAAAAATACGTAACTCAATAGATTTGTTTTCTCTTAAAACAATGGGTTTTAGGGGAGAGGCTCTTTCAAGCATTGCTTCAGTTTCACACATGAGTATTGTTTCTAACCAAGGCTCCAGTAATTCACTTGGTTTTGAAATTAAACTAAATAGTGGAGAAGAAAAATCACTAATTGAAGTTGTTTCATCAAAAGGAACTTCTATTTCAGTAAAAAACCTTTTTTTTAATATTCCAGCAAGAAGAAATTTTTTGAAATCTGATAATGTGGAATTAAAACATATTATTGATGAATTCCACAGAGTAGCATTAATTAATCATGATGTTAATTTTATTTTTACAAATAATAATAATGAGATTTTTAATCTTTCCAAGTCAATTTTCAAAGAAAGAATCATAAGGATTTTTGGTAAATCGTCGAAACAGAAATTGATTCCGATAAATGAAGAAACTGAAATAGCGAAAATTAGTGGATTTGTTTTTAAGCCTGAATTCTCTAGAAAAACAAGATCAACACAATTTTTCTTTGTCAATAATAGGTATATTAGAAATAGTCATTTAAATCACGCTGTTAAAACAGCGTACGAAGGATTGATACAAGATAATTTGTATCCATCTTACTTCTTAAGAATTAAAGTTCCTTTAAACTCGATTGACGTTAATATTCACCCTAATAAAACTGAAATAAAGTTTGATAATGATCAGTCTATTTATGCAATTTTAAAATCTTCAATTAAACATAGTTTGGGTCAGTTTAACATAACCCCTACAATCGATTTTGATAATAATATTAATTTAAACACACCTTATTCGTACAAGAATAAAGAGGTATCGATTCCAAAGGTTGATTATAACCAGGCTTTTAATCCTTTTGAAAACTTAACTAAGCCTGTTCTTGTAAAGACCAAGGATTTTGATTTAAAAAATCTTGATGAGTCAAATAACCAAGATCAAATCAATAATGAGCTTGAGCTTTTAAAAACTAATAGTTTTCCTGCTTTTCAGTTAAAATCTAAATATATCATAACAAAAACTAGTTCAGGTATTATAATTATTGATCAAAAAAGAGCTCATCAGCGTATTTTATATGAAAATTTTTTAAAAGAACTTTCTAATAAAGTTAATCCAATTCAAACTTTATTATTTCCTATTAAATTAGATTTTAATTCAGAAGAAATTAGAATGCTTAAATTGATAGAGGCTCCATTGATTCATTTGGGTTTTAAATTTAATTCATTTGGAGAAGAGGTTATTGAAATTTCTGGAATTCATCCTTTTTTAAATCAAAGTCATATTCTTGAGTTATTTCAGGAATTTTTAAGAAATAAAGATTATGGTCAAGATAATGCTACACATACTTTGAATGACCTGATCGCTAAGCTTTTATCGAAATATTCATCGATTTCATCAAATGAAACTATTAATGTAAAATTACAGGAATCTTTAGTAAATGACTTGTTTGCATGTAAGGATCCTAATGTTTCTCCTTTTGGCAAGTTGATTTTTAAACTAATCTCTTTGGAAGAAATAATTAAAATATTTTAAAACATGAGATCAGTCCCTGAAACAATTAAACAGCTTATTATAATTAATATAATTTTTTACTTTGGATCACAATTTTTAGGTGACTTGAGTTATGATATTTTAGGACTACACTATTTTGAAAATGATAAATTTTTAATTTCTCAACTTATAACTCATATGTTTATGCACGGAAGTCCATCTCATATTTTGTTTAATATGTTTGGGCTTTGGATGTTCGGCTCACCACTTGAGCAAATGTGGGGAAAGCAAAAATTCTTGTTCTTTTATTTTTCAGCTGGTTTAGGTGCAGCTGCGTTACAAATGTTTGTTTATAATTTCCAGGTTCAAACTCTATATGATGTCATTGAATTAAACAACTTAAGTTTAAGCGATCCTGATCTATTATTGAACTATATGAGTCAAAGCGATTACAATCAGGCTGTATCATCCTTTAATAGTGTTATGGTGGGTGCTTCTGGTGCTATTTATGGAGTTCTTGTTGCTTTTGCTTTTTCTTTTCCAAATTCTAAACTTATGCTATTATTCCCTCCGATTCCTATAAAAGCCAAGTACTTTGTTCCTTTACTAATTCTAATTGATTTGTTTTTTGGACTTTCATCTTTTTCAATTGGCTCAATAGCGCATTTCGCTCATATTGGTGGTGCGTTAATTGGTTTAATAATGGTATTGTATTGGAAAAGAAATCAATTTAATTCAAATAGATGGGATTGATAGATAAGTTAAAATACAACTTCATTAATTTAGATGTTTTACAGAAGATCATATTAATAATGATTGTTTTTTTTGTAATTCCATATTTAATAAACACAATTTTATTTCTTTTTAATTTAAGTGAGTTTTCTATTATAAGCTTATTTGATGTTTCTCCAGATCTAATTGACTTATTATCTAAGCCTTGGTCATTAATTACTTATGGTTTTTTTCACTCAGATTTATGGCATTTATTTGGAAATATGATTATTTTATATTTAAGTGGTTCAGTAGTGCTTAACTTGTTTGGCAAAGAACGATTAATTAAAATCTTTATTTTAGGTGTATTATATGGCTCTATTGCCTATTTAATCAGTTACAATCTATTTCCAGCTTTTAACAACATAAAGTCTTCAATGATTGGATCTTCGGCAGGCGTTATGGCTGTTTTTATTTTTTTAGCATCTTATGATCCGAGTTATAGATTCAGGATCTTTACCTTTAATATTAAAATTATTTATTTAGCATCTTTTTTAATTATTCTTGATATTATTCAGATTCCTAATGGAAATTCTGGTGGACATATAGCACATTTAGGAGGAGCATTCCTAGGTTATTTGTATCATAAAAAAATGATTCAAGGAGAAGAATATGGTAGTTGGATTATTTATTTATATAATTATATTTTTAAGCGAAAAGAAAAATTTAAAAAGAGAAATACCAGAAAAAAAACTTCTAAATCGAGAGCGGATGTTATAGGTCAAAAAAAAATTGACTTAATATTGGATAAAATTAGTAAATCAGGCTACGACAGTTTGACTAAGGAAGAGAAAGAAACTTTATTTAAGGCAGGTAAATCGTGATTTTTAAAAAAAACAATACGTTTTTCAGTCAAATTATATTTTTATTAAATATTACAGTTCTACTAGCAATAGGTTTGTGTTTTTTACTTACAAATTATCATGTAGTTGTTTTATCTTCGATTTCCGTTTTAATAATTTTTTTACCAGTACTTCTTTGTATTAATTTTTTGTTTTTTATTTATTGGATTATTAAGCTTGATCTAAGGTTTGTTTATTCTTTTCTAGTTCTTTTAATCTATATAGAAAAGCCCATTTCATTTTTTGAAAACGATGTACTAGTTAATAAACTTGAGGGCTTGCATGTTATGAGTTATAACGTTAGACTATTTAATCATTACAATTGGATAGAAGATAGTTTTTTAAGGGATAAAATAAAGTTATTTATAAATGAAAAAAATCCAGAGTTTATTGCGATTCAAGAATTTCATAATGACTATAGAGGTTTAATGAGTGGTTTCAGTTCTAGCCATTTTGGATTAAACGATGGAAATGTTGGTTTAGCAATATTTGGAAACAGAAAATTGATTAACAAGGGAGAGGTGGTTTCAGATGATGGTCGAATAATTGCTATTTATGTAGATTTTATAAAGCAAAACGATACTTTAAGATTGTACAACTCACATTTTAAGTCATATAATCTTAATCCCTTGTCTTTTAAACCCAATAAAGAAACTTTTAATAACGTAATAGGTAAAACGAAATTAGTGTATGAAATTCAAAATAAAGAGTGTTTGGCATTAATTGATCATATGAAAAAATCACCATATTCTTTAATTTTGGCAATTGATTTGAATAACACCCCGGACTCTTTTGTTTATAACGAAATCAACAACCTATATAGTGATTCTTACAGTCAAAATAATTTTGATTTTGGCGCTACATATGGATTTAGTTTTTTACCAATAAGGATTGATTATATTTTTTATTCTAAGTTAATTAAAGTGAATTCATATAAAATTCATAAAGTTAGATTTTCTGATCACAAGCCAATTAGCTCATTTTTAAAAATATAAAGTTTTAGTATAGATTTAATGACTTAAAATGCTGAGAAATAAGATTTTAATTTATAAAAAAACTAAAAGAACATCCTCCATAATCTTTGGATTTATTAAAATTATCATGTTCGTTTAACTTTAATTTTTTTGAATGTTCTGCAATTATTACACCATCTTTTTTTAAAAGATTTAGTTCAAAAATTAAATTAATTATTTTAAAATATTCATCAATTTTAAAAACATATGGAGGGTCAAAAAATATAATATCAAATTGTTCTAAACAATTCGTTAAATATTTTAATGTGCTATTTTTTGTCACTTTTAAATTAAAATTTAATTCATTTGAAACCTTATTAATAAACATAGTACAGTTTGAATTGTTGTCCACACATCTAATATTTTTAACTCCTCTAGAAGCGAATTCATAGCTTATATTGCCGCTTCCTGAGAATAAATCAAGAACATTTAAGTCTTCAAAGTAATAACTGTTGTTAAGTATGTTAAAAATCGCCTCTTTTGATTGATCTGTGGTAGGTCTAACAGGGAGGTTTTTGGGAATTATAATTTTTTTACCTCTGTTTTTTCCAGAAATTATTCTCATATCACAATATTCTCTATGTCATACTCCGTATTCTTCATTTCTAAATTCTTAATAAACTTCGATAAATAATTGTAATAATTTTTTATTATTTTCTCTTCACCAATTAATTTCATTTTAGTTTCATTATTAATTAGTTTATTTTGCTCTATTACAAATAAAATGAAATATAAAATATCATCTTTAGATTCATAATCAAAAGTGTTGTAATAATTTAATTCTTTTCCTTTAAATACAATTATATTCAAATAGCTTTTATTAATGTTTACATAAATTCTTGCTATTTTATCCTTAGGATTATCAGAGTATAATTTTTTTAATAATACTGTAGAGTAGTGATAGTATTCAAATGAGCCGAACTTTTCAATTAAATAATTTGTGATATTCCCATAAGTTATGAATACATTATGAGCTTCTAATTCCTCGATGTAATCAAAAGATGCAGTATCGTTTTTAAGTAATCTTGAGTTGAACTTAAGGTAGTCTAAACAACTTTCTTCATTAAAAAAATCTTTTGGAACAAGAACAGACAGTTTGTTATTTAATATTAATTTAACTTTTATAATATTTAATAAATCAAACTCATTTAACTTATTTTTTAATTCTGATAAAATTTTATTGATATTGATTTTACCAGAGTAAACGGAATTACTTTGATTTATAATTTTAGAATCAATAGAATTTCTTAATAAAACTTTCAGTTCTTTTGAACTAATGATTATTAAAAGAGATAAACTTTTTTCTAATTTATTAATTTCTTGCGATTGCATCATAGGTTGTTGGCCAATTTCCATTGGTGCTTACCTCAGTCATAGATCCTAATACAAGATCAGGGCCATTAACACCATCTACTGACATTAGAGCTTTTTCTTGCTTTAATAGATCCTTGTTTTGATCATATAAAATAGCATCTTTAGAAACTCTAACTTCAAAAACAGGAACATTATAACCGTTTTTATCAATTATATCTGCTTTTATTCCAAACATTTGATCCACACCATCAATTGGAACTTCAGCCATTGATTTATATCTGTCAGAATTGCCAAACAATGAATCTTTTACTGATGCAAATCCAAGTGTATCAATAACAACAACTTCTTGTAGCATGTCAATTCTGTAAACTCTGTCATATTTCATATAACTGGAATCTCTTTTTTGAATAAGTGTATATTGAGCTGTATCGATGAATTTTATTAAACCTTCAAAACTGTCAGAATACACACCATTAACACTTTTATACGCTATTTGTGCATTTCTAATATCCTTAAGCTTATCTATAACTTTAAGGTATCTCTCGTTTTTGACCTGATTAAATTTTATAGGAGCGTTAACAGAGTTAAATACCTGGTAAGCAAAAAGTATTATTAAGCCCCATAGTACAGTTTCTATATATCTCTTATATTTTGATATGAATTCCATTGTTTAATTAATTATATTTAACAAAACTACATTTTTTTTTAAACCCACCAAATACATTACATTCTCTAATTTACAATGGATTTTAAAGACTTTTCTCAACTCTTAATTAATAAATTTTCATTTTCGCCAACAGAAGATCAAATTGCTGCAATTGGTGAGTTAAGCAAGTTTCTTATATCAAATAATGATATTGGGTTATTCATCCTAAAAGGATATGCTGGAACAGGAAAAACTACATTAATGAAAACTTTAGTTGATAATGTTAAGTTTTTGAAATATAATATTTGTTTAATGGCACCAACTGGAAGGGCAGCTAAGGTTCTATCTAACTACTCAAAAAAAAAATCATTTACTGTCCATAAGAAAATATATTTTTCCTCAGTTGATAAATTTGGAAAATTTGAAACTAAATTAAAAATTAATAAAATAAAAAACACTTTATTTATAGTTGATGAAGCATCTATGATTTCGGATTCTTCTACTTCTTCCGATTTATTTAAATCAAAATCTCTATTAACAGATATATTTAAATATGTAGATTTTAAAACTAATTCAAAATTAATTTTTCTTGGTGACACAGCTCAACTTCCCCCTGTAAAACAAACTGTTAGTCCAGCTTTAAACTCTGATTTAATTAAAGAGTTTTACGGCTTTAAATCTATGGAGTTTACTCTAAGTAATGTTGTTCGTCAATCTGAATCATCTGGAATTTTAATTAATGCTACTACAATAAGAAATAATATTTTAAATGAGATATTTTCTTTTGATTTTCAGTTATATCCTGATGTGGAAATTTTAAATGACGGATTTGAAATTCAAGAAAAAATAGAGTCATCTTACAATGAGAATGGGTCAGAAAAGACGATGATAATAGTTAGATCTAATAAAAGGGCAAATTTATACAATCAACAAATTAGAAAATCTATACTATTTAATGAAAATTCAATTTCTGCTGGAGATTTACTAATAATAACTAAAAACAATTACTTCTGGTCCTCTGAAAAATTAAATATTTCTTTTTTAGCAAATGGTGATATAATTCAAATTTTAGAAATTTTTTCAATTAAAGAATTGTATGGATTCAAATTTGCTGAAGTAAAAGTTAAATTAGTTGACTACGCAGATGAACCGATTTTAGAAACAGTTATTCTATTGGATACGTTAAATTCAGATTTACCAGCACTCTCATATGATCAATCAAATAAATTATATAACGAAGTCCAAAAAGATTATGTTAATCTTAAATCAAAATATAAACGATTTATTAAAACAAAAGAAAATCCTTTTTTTAATGCTTTAAATGTTAAATTTTCTTACGCTTTAACTTGTCATAAAGCTCAGGGCGGTCAATGGCCAACAGTTTTTATAGAAAAACCATACTTAAAAGACGGTGTTGATATGGATTATTTAAGGTGGCTATATACAGCCGTAACTAGAGCTGAAAAGAGATTATATTTAATAGGTTTTTAAAATTTAAGTGTATTTTTGATTTAAAAGTTTACAATTGAAGATTATAGCAATGATTCCTGCAAGATTAGATTCCACAAGACTACCTGGGAAGCTTATGATGGATCTTAACGGAAGTCCTGTAATACTATCTACTCTATTAAACACAATTAAAACAAATTTATTTGATGAAGTCTACGTTGTAACGGATTCAAAAGAGATTTATAATTATTTAATAAAACATCACAAAAATATTTTATTTAGTAAAGAAAATCACGTCTCAGGTTCTGATAGGATAGCTGAATTTGCAAAAGACATGGAAGTTGATATCATTGTTAATGTACAAGGAGATGAACCTTTAATTGATAAAAAAAGTTTACAGAAACTAGTTAACACTTTTAAACTAGATAAGTATAAGAAAATCGATTTAGTGTCTTTAATGAAAGTTATTTCTAATAGGGAAGAGGTTGAAAATCCTAATAATGTTAAAGTTGTAACTGACTCAGATGATTTTGCTATATATTTTTCGAGATCTCCAATTCCTTTTAATAGTGCATCTAACCCTAAACTCAATTATTTTAAACATATTGGAATTTATGGATTTAGAAAAAAAAGTTTGGTTGATTTTTATAATTCAAAGCCAACAAAACTTGAGTTAATTGAAAAACTAGAACAATTAAGGTACTTAGAGAGTGGAAAAAAAATTAAAATGGTAATTTCTGATTTTGATGGAATTGGCATCGATACTATGGAAGACTTAATTAAAGCAAGGAGTTTGTTTAAATGAAAAAAATAAGAGAATATATTTTTTATAATGTTCTTAAATGGAATATTGTTGGAGACACTGATTTTGTTAAAAAATGTATAATTATAGCGGCTCCTCATACACATTGGTCTGATTTTTTTCTTGCAATTTTTGCAAGAAGTTTATTCGAAAATAAAAACGTGAGATTTATTGGTAAAAAAGAACTTTTTAAGTTTCCTCTAAAATATATAATGAATTGGTTAGGAGGAATGCCTGTAAATAGAAATAGCAGTTCAAATAGTGTTGATTCAATAGCTGACTTATTTAGTCAAAACGAATCATTTATTCTCGCTTTATCGCCAGAGGGAACTAGAAAAAAAGTTGATAATTGGAAAACCGGATTTTATTATATTGCCAAAAAAGCTAATGTACCTATTTATAGTGTCGCTTTAGATTTTGAAAACAAACAAATTATAATTTCTAAACCTTTTATAATCACTGGTGATATTGATAAGGATATAGCTTGCTTAAGAGTGTTTTACAAAGGAATTAAGGGTAAAGTTCCCGGTTATTCTTAGTTCAAGTTCATGTTGTGAAAAACAGTTTGCACATCATCATCTTCCTCAATTTTTTCAATTAATATATTGACCTCTTTTTTTAGTTCTTCATTAAGTTCTTTCATTTGTTTAGGGATTCTTTCAAACTCAGATGATATTATTTCAATATTTCTACTTTCAATTTCTTTTTGAATTGAACCATAATTTTCAAAAGAGGAGTAAAGCACTACATCACCATCATCATCTTTCATGACTTCGTCAACTCCAAAATCAATAAAATCTAATTCCAATTCTTCTAAATCAACATCAGTTTTTATTGTAAAATTACAAACTCTATCAAACATAAACTCTACAGATCCTGCGGTACCTAAATTGCCACCATATTTATTAAAATAACTTCTAACATTAGCAACAGTTCTATTATTGTTATCACTAGCTGTTTCAACAATAATTGCTATTCCAGATGGACCATATCCTTCAAATAAAATTTCTTTAAAATCACCAATAGATTTATCAGAAGCTCTTTTTATAGCTCTTTCAATATTATCTTTTGGCATGTTAGCCGCCTTAGCATTTTGAATAACAGCTCTAAGCTTAGAATTAGTCTCAATTGAGGATCCTCCATCTTTCACGGCCATCACAATATCTTTTCCTATTCTGGTAAAAGTTTTAGCCATTGCTGACCACCTTTTCATTTTTCTTGCTTTTCTAAATTCAAATGCTCTTCCCATAAATTCAAATATAATTTATTACTAAAGTTAATAAAATGATTTTATTGAATTTTTTTCAAAATTGAATCAAAAGTAAAGTTAAGATGTTTGGGAAATAAATTTTTGTTTGATAATAATGAAAGATATCTATTGTTGTTAGTTGTATAAACATATTTGTAATTAATTTTTTTCAAATTTAATTTTTCAACAATATTTTTTATGAGCTCTTCGTGGTTTATTAAATCTTTGCTTCCATGGTGAAATATTCCACATAGATTCCTGCTAATTATATAATGTAAATGTTTTGCTAATAAATTTTCTGAATTGATATTGATAATTAAATTTGGAAATATTTCTATTGGATTAGATTTGACTATACTTTTTTTAATTTGGTTTAATCTTTTCGATTTCAAACTGTAAATCATAGCGGATCTATTAATTGTCCAATTTGAATTTTTCATTCTAAATAATTTGTTTTCAATATGAATATTAAATCTTCCATATATACTTTGAGAAAAAGTTTTATCTTCCTCAAATGATGGATAATTTATAAAAGAATCGAATACACTTGAAGAAGATATAAACATTAATTTAGATCCAACCCTTTCACAGTACTTTATGATTTTATCATAATATTTGACTTGTAAATTAAAATCACCTTTTAATCCAGATATAATTATATTCGGATTTAATTGAGTTAAAATTGAAGTAGGATCCGTTTCAAGGTCATAATATTTGTACCTTTTGTTACGGTTAAATTTAGTTTGTTTATAGTAAGTAGCATGCAAATCATAAAAAGGGTTTAATTCTTTGAAAATTGCAGTCCCAACTGAGCTGCTCCCCCCGAAAATTAAAACTCTAATCATTTATTTTATAAAAGGAGGTTTAACGATTTCTGATTTGACATATTTATTTCTAATTTGAATTAATATTTGAGACCCTAGCTTTGCACTAGAAAATTTCACATAGCCCATTCCAATTCCTTTTTTTAAAACTGGTGACATTGTTCCAGATGTAACTACTCCAATCTCATTTTGTTTAGAGTCAAATATTTTATAGCCTTTTCTTGGGATCCCTCTTTCATTTAACACAAAACCAATTATTTTTTTTTCAATTCCATTTTTAATTGAATTTAAAATATGTTTTTTACCAATGAAATCTTTATTTATTTTTGTTGCCCATTTTAATCCAGCTTCTATTGGACTAATTGTATCGTCAATATCATTTCCATATAAACAATAGCCCATTTCAAGCCTCAAAGTATCTCTTGCTGCTAATCCAATAGGTTTAATACCCAAATATTCACCAGTTTCAATTAATAAATTATATAGTTTTATCGCATCAATATTATTTACATACAATTCAACTCCACCAGAACCAGTATAGCCAGTAGTTGAAATAATGACTTTTTTAATCTCTTTTATATCATTTTTAATAAATGAATAACTTTTTAATTGACTTAAATCAAAATCAACTAATTTTTGAATGACTTCATTTGCTTTGGGACCTTGAACAGCTAGTAAAGATGTATTGTCTGAAATATTGGTTAGTTTGTTGTTGAAATTTATATTTTGTTTATTAATCCAATTCCAATCTTTTTCTATGTTAGAAGCATTCACTACAATCATATAGTTATTAGAGCTAAACTTATAAACTATTGAATCATCAATTACACCTCCATTAGGATTGGTTATACAATTATACTGAGCTTTCCCATCAGACATTAATAGAATATCGTTTGAACATATGTAATTTAAAAAACTAGTAGCATTTTCTCCCTCAACTAAAAACTCACCCATATGGGAAACATCAAATATCCCAACAGAATTTCTAACCTGAAGATGTTCAGCATTAACCCCTTCAAATTGTACCGGCATATTAAATCCTGCAAAAGGGACCATTTTAGCATTGGATTTTACATGGATATCAAATAGAGAAGTTTTTTTCATAATTTATTTTATGATACAAATTTCGGGCATTTTTTTTACCTTACAAAAAATAAAACACATATTAACATGAAAAAAATATTAATTCTTTTATTATTAACTCCTGTGATATTATTCTCTCAAGGTATAATGGATGATAAAACTGAATTTAGTAGACAAGATACGTTGCGTGGATCTATTACGAAGGAAAGGTCTTGGTGGGATCTTAACCGCTATCATCTTGATATAAGCGTTAAACCAGAAGAAAAATTCATTTCAGGTTCCAACAAGATTTCTTACACAGTACTTAAATCACATGATTTAATGCAAATTGATCTTCAGACACCACTTATACTAACTAAGGCTATTCAAGATAATTCTGAGTTAGAAATTATACATGATGGTAATGCACATTTCATAAAGCTTAAGAAGAAACAAAATGTAGGCTCGAAAGAAGAGTTAATAGTTTATTATGAAGGTAATCCTAGAGTTGCGGTAAGAGCCCCTTGGGATGGAGGTATCTCATGGGAAAAAGATAAAAACGGAAATCATTTTATAGCATCTTCATGTCAGGGCTTAGGAGCTAGTGTTTGGTGGCCTAACAAAGATCACATGTACGATGAACCTGAAAGTATGTTAATGAGTGTTAATGTTCCTAAAGGACTTACAAATGTTTCAAACGGAAGACTAGTTAAGATTGATGAAATGTCAGATTCAACTACATTTCATTGGGAAGTAGTAAATCCAATAAATAATTATGGAGTAAATATTAATATTGGTGATTATGTTAATTTTTCAGAAATATATAAGGGAGAAAAGGGAGATCTAGATATGGATTATTATGTTTTGAGCTATAATTTAGAAAAAGCAAAAGTTCATTTTGTAGATGCAATTAAAACTATGCAAGCTTTTGAATATTGGTTTGGTCCATATCCTTTTTATGAAGACAGTTTTAAATTAGTAGAAGCCCCTTATCTTGGTATGGAGCATCAAAGTTCGGTAACTTATGGGAATAAATATAGAAAAGGATATTTAGGTCGTGATTTGTCTGGAACTGGATGGGGACTAAAATTTGATTATATAATCATACATGAGACAGGTCATGAGTGGTTTGCTAATAATATTACTTATAAGGACATCGCTGATATGTGGGTTCACGAAGGGTTTACTACATATTCAGAAAATCTTTTTGTAGACTATCATTTCGGTAAAAAAGCGTCATCTGAGTATGTCATAGGAACTCGAAGAGGAATTGGAAACAAAAAACCAATAATTGGTCCATATAATGTTAATAAAGGTGGTTCGGGTGATATGTACTCAAAGGGTGCAAATCTTTTACACACACTTAGACAAGTAGCTGGCAACGACAAAGTGTGGAGAAATGTTTTGAGAGGATTAAATAAAGATTTTTACCACAAAACTGTTACAACTTATGAAATTGAAAATTATATTTCTGAAAAAATGAAAATAAATTTAAAACCATTTTTTAATCAATATTTAAGAGATATAAGGATTCCTGTTTTAGAGCATAATTTGATTGATGGTAAAATGTCTTTTAGATGGAATAATGTTGTTGAAGGTTTTAATATGCCAATCGATATAATTGTTACCGATCATATTGCAGGAAGTCAAAATAAAACAAGAATATATCCAACTCAAAAATGGAAATCTAAAAAGCTAAAAGGATCTATTGAAATTGATAATAATTATTACATTGAAAAAAAATATAAAATCTAAAAAAATCTAATGAAAAACAAACTTCACTTTAGTATTACTTTCTTATTTACTTTTTCACTAATCTATTCTCAATCTGAACCTCAAGATTATTTAAGTTTAGAGTTTCATGAAGATAGACGTGAAAATGTTCGAAGTCTAATGCCAAGTAACAGTGTGGCTGTTTTTTTTGCCAACCCAGTTAGAAATCGCGCTAATGATGTAGATTATCATTACCATCAAGATCCTAATTTTTATTATCTAACTGGGTTAAGAGAGCCTAATTCTGTTCTTCTTATTTTTTCAGAGGATCAAAATAATAATACAAACATCTATAATGAACTTATTTTTGTTCAAGAAAGAGATCAACTTAGAGAAATGTGGAACGGAAAAAGACTTGGAGCAGAAGGAGTTAAATCTAAGTTAGGTTTTGATTTAGCTTATACAACTGATAAATTCACCGAAATATCACCTGATTTATCAAGTTTTGATAGTGTTTTGTTTTTTGATTTTAAAAATGATGTAAGAGATAATAAAGGAAATAGTAATGACCTTTTTTCACTGATAGATAAATTTAAAAAAATGTCAAACTATCCAATTGATTTTAACCCTGAAAAAGAAAAATTTTACGATGTTATTAGCTTAGCTCCAAATGAAAACTCTGCCAATGTTGCACAAGTCTTAAAAAGTAATTTAAGATCTAAACCTTCTTTAAAGGATGATAAATTGTTAAACGAATTTCAGTTAGCATCAAATCAAGAAATGCTTTTAGAAATAAAACAAAAAATATCAATAAAGGCTGCTGAAAGCAATTTAGATGCCATTGCATTGTCTGAGATAATGAGACAATTAAGAGAAATTAAAACTGAAGAAGAACTTGTTCTAATGTCGAAGGCAGCTAAAATATCTGCTATTGGTCAAGTTGAAGTTATGAAGGCAATGAATCCTAGTCTGTCTGAGATGGAAATTCAGGGTATTCATGAATTTGTATATAAAAAATATAATGTTGAATACGAAGGATATCCTTCAATTGTTGGAGGAGGTCATAATGGATGTATTTTGCATTACATAGAAAATACTAAACTTAATGTCGGAAATGATTTAGTCCTTATGGACTTAGGGGCTGAATATCATGGATATACAGCAGATGTTACAAGAACTATTCCTGCTAACGGTTCATTTTCTAAGGAGCAAAAAGCAATTTATGATATAGTGTATGATGCTCAAGAAGCCGGAATAAAAGCAGCTGTTATAGGTGCAGATTTTAGGGCTCCACACAATGCTGCTGTTGAAGTAATCAAACAAGGATTATTAGATTTAGGAATTATAAATGATCCAAAAGATTATAGAAAATTTTTTCCTCACGGAACTTCTCATTATGTGGGCTTAGATGTTCATGATCCTGGTACAACTGGTCCATACAGAGCCAACTCTATAATTACTGTAGAACCGGGAATATACGTTCAAGACAAAAGTGACTGTGATCCTAAATGGTGGGGTATTGCTGTAAGAATTGAAGATACTGTTTTAATTACAGATAATGGGCCTGTAAATTTATCAGTTGATGCGCCACGTAAATCAGATGAAATTGAGAAATTAATGAAAAAATCAAGTCCGCTAACTGATTTTGTCTTACCCAAAATTTAACATTAGATTTTTAAATTCATTATAACTTGATAAATCAGTAAATATTTTTTCTTTTTTTAGAATTTTATTTATTGACTGAGGAATTTTTAATTTTAATTTTAATTCATTTTCAATATGATTTGAAAATTTTATTGGGTGAGCAGTTTCTAAAAAAATACCAATAAAATCAGAGTTATTAGCTAAAAACTTTTTTAAACCAAGATAACCAACTGCTCCATGAGGGTCTAATATATAATTAGAGTTTTTGTATACACTTTTAACTGCTTTTAAAGTTTTGTCATCACGAAAACTGTATGATGAAAAACAATTTTTTAATTCATTAAAGTCTTGAAATATTTCTTCTATTCTTATGAAATTACTAGGATTTGATACATCCATTGCATTAGAAATAGTAGGAATAGTTTTTTTTGGGTTGTAGTTTTTAGAATTTAAATATCTAGGAATTGTATCATTTGAATTTGTACTAGCAACAAATTGATCTATTGGTAATCCTAATTTCATTGCAATTGCACCGGCACATATATTTCCAAAATTACCACTTGGTACACTAAACACTATTTTTTTATTATTTATTTTCAATTGTTTGATTGCAAAAAAATAATAAAACATCTGAGGAAGCCACCTAGCTACATTAATTGAGTTGGCAGAAGTTAAATTTAATTCATTATTCAATTCCTTATCTGTAAAAGCTTTTTTCACCATCTGTTGACAGTCGTCAAAAGTACCATCAACCCTAAATGCAGTTATATTTTTTTTATTTGTAGTTAGTTGTTTTTCTTGTACTTCACTAACCATATTTTTTGGATATAGAATAACAACATTAGTTCCCTTTACATCAAGAAAACCATTGGCAACAGCGGCACCAGTATCACCAGACGTTGCAACAAGAACTGTATTTATTTTATTACTTTTTTTATTAAAGTATCCAAGGCAATTTGCCATAAATCTTGCTCCAACGTCTTTAAATGCTAGAGTAGGTCCATGAAAAAGTTCTAAAGATTTTACATTTTTTTCAATATCTATAAGAGGAAAATCAAAGTCAATTGTGTTTGTTATGATATTTTTTAAATCATTTTCATTGATTTCATCACCAATAAATTGCTTAATGACCTCATATGCAATATCAATGTTTGAAAAATTTTCTAAATTTTCTATAAATTCTTTCTTTAATTTTTTAATTTTTTTAGGAAAAAACAATCCTCCATCTTCTGCTAGTCCTTTTTTGACTGCTTCTTCAAAATTCACCAATTTTGAACTTGATTTTAAACTTCTGTAAAACATACTATTTAAATTCTAATATTTTGATTCCAATATCATTGACGTAAGAAATATGAATATCATACTCTAAATCTAATTCATTATATATTTTTCCCATAGATACTCCGACTTTTTTTGCTGTACTAGCTCCTTTGGAAATAGCGAACACAGAGGGTCCTGAGCCAGAAATACCACATCCTAAAGCACCATTATATAAGCTGGTTTTTTTTAATTCATTAAATTTGGGAATTAAAATTGATCTTAACGGTTCAATAACATTATCCTCTATTGATCTTCCGATTAGTTCATAATCTTCAGTATAAAGTCCTGTTACGAATGAACCGATATTAGCTGATTGTTCGGTCATTTCCTGAAGACTTACATGTTTTTTTACAATTGCTCTTGAATCAGATGTTTTAATTTCTATTTGAGGATGAATTATTGTAAATGCTAATTCGATTGGTGAGTTTAATTTAAAATAATCATTTTTCGAGCTATTTCTTACAAAAGTAAACCCGCCTAACAGTACTGCGGCAACATTATCAGCGTGCAAAGATCCAGATGCTGCTTTTTCACCTTCCATTGCAAATTTGACTAATTCTTTGTTTGAATACGGTTTTCCAATTAATTGATTAATTGCAAAAACACTACCTGCTGAGCTTGCTGCACTACTTCCAATTCCACTACCGGGCTTTATTCCTTTATGGATTTCAATTTCAAAACCACAATCAACTTCAGTTTCATTTAGAAGGGCACTAGCAGAAACACCAGCAACATTCAATCTTATATCTTTACTAAGTTTTTGTCCAGTAATTTTTGTTATTACAACACCTCTCTTTTTTGTTTTTCTGACTAATATTTCATCACCTACTTTGTCTAAACATACCCCTAAAATATCATATCCACAAGATAGGTTTGCTATACTAGCTGGAGAAAATATTCTAATTTCATTCATCGCTGCAAAACTATGTTTTTTTAAAGAAAACTTGAGTTTAAATAGAGCTTTTTTTATCTTTTGCTTGTTCTAATTATATCTGCAAAAATTCCAGCTGCTGTGACATCAGCTCCCGCTCCGGCACCCTTAACAATTAATGGTTGTTTTTTATATCTGTCTGTGTAAAACAAGACGATATTATCACTTCCTTCAAGATTGTAAAAATCATGATCCTTAGGAATATTCTTAATCCCAACACTAGCTTTTCCGTTTATATATTCAGCTACATATTTTATTTTACAATCATTACTATGAGCATCATTTAAAATGTTTTCAAAATGATCTTTATTTTCAGATAATGATTTTAAAAACTCTTTATTGTCTTTTGTGTTTAAACTTTCTTTAGGTAAAAAAGATGTATTAGATATATCTTTTAATTCAATTTCATTACCACTTTCTCTTGCTAAAATTAAAATTTTTCTTGCAACGTCTATTCCGCTTAGGTCGATTTTTGGATCTGGCTCTGTGAATCCTTTGTCCATAGCCTCTTTTACAACATCTTCAAAAGTGTTTGAACTTTTAAAGTTATTGAATATGTAATTTAAGCTTCCTGATAGAACAGCTTGTATAGAATTTATTTTATCACCAGAATTAATTAAATTATTTAATGTGTCAATTATTGGTAGTCCAGCACCTACATTGGTTTCATATAAAAAGGATGTATCGTATTTTGATGATACTTTTTTTAATTCAATGTAATTAGAATAAGAATCTGAACAAGCTATTTTATTACATGTAACAACACTAATATTATTTCTCAAGAAATGCTTGTAAAATCCTGCAATTTTTGAGCTTGCAGTGTTGTCAATAAAAACACTATTTCTTAAATTCAATTTCTTGATTCTTTCAAAAAATTCATCTAGATTAGAATTTTCACCATTATTTATAGCAAGTTTAAGATTACCTAGTTTTAAGCCTGATTCATCAAAGAGCATCTTTTTTGAATTAGATACAGCTATAATTCTGAGTTTAAGTTTAAGTTTTTGAGCTAGATAATCAGTTTGTTTTTCAATTTGATCAATTAATTTAGATCCAACGTTACCAATTCCAACAATAAATAAATTTATTTGTTTTATGTTTTTTTCAAAAAACTTTTCATGTAGTGTATTAAGTGCTTTTTTTACATCCTTTTCTCTTATTACTGCGGTAATATTTCTTTCAGAAGATCCCTGAGAAATAGCCTTTACATTAATATTATTTTTTCCTAGCGCACTAAACATTTTACCACTTATACCTTGATGATCTCTCATGTTGTCACCAACAAGTGCAATGATTGAAAGTTTAGATTCAATTTTGGAAGGGCTTAGTATAGAATTTTTAATTTCGTATTTAAAGGCTTCGTCAACAATTTTTTTTGCATTAACAGATTCAGTATCATTAATTCCTATACAAATAGAATGTTCTGATGAGGCCTGTGTTATCATTATTATATTTATATTATTATTTGATATTTCTTCAAATAATTTTTTTGAAAACCCTGGAATCCCTATCATTCCACTTCCTTCAATTGTTAATAACGAAATATTTTTTATGTGTGTAATTCCTTTGATTATTGATTTGTTACTTGAATTACTAGATATAAGAGTTCCTTTATCATTCTTACTAAAAGTATTTTTTATGAAAACAGGAATATTCTTAGACATTACTGGTTGAATAGTGGGAGGATACAAAACTTTTGCTCCAAAATGTGATAATTCCATTGCTTCCTCGTAAGAAAGAGAATCAATAGGAACGGCTTGTTTAACTAGTTTTGGATTTGAAGTGAATATCCCACTAACATCAGTCCATATTTCAAGTTTTTTAGCATCAGATATTGATGCAATTATTGATGCTGTAAAATCTGAACCACCTCTTCCAAGAGTAATGTTATTACCAAAATTATCTCTGGCAATATATCCGGGCATAATTACTATTTTTTTATTAATTGATTTTGAAAAATCATCCCATTTTGATTTGGTTAATTTGAAATCGACTTGTTTTCTTCCAATATTAATAAGTTTAGTAGTTATAATTTCTCTCGAATCTTTTGTTTCAATATCTAGGCCTCTTTGTTGACAGATTTTTCCAATTATATTGTATGATAATACCTCTCCAAATCCTGAAACATTGTCATATGTTTTTTTACTAAATTCTTTTAAATTATAAATCCCCTCCAATATGTTTTCTAGTTTATTGAGTTTAGTTTGAACAAAAGTTAATATTTCACTTTGGTTATTATATTCAAACAATGAAGAGCATATTTCTATGTGATTTTCTTTAATTTGTTTGAAAACTTTTTTATAATTAAGATCTCTTTTTCCTGCTAATTTTCCACATTTTATCAGTTGATTGGTTGTTTCTCCAATTGCTGATAATATCACAACAGAATTAGTATCACAACTTATTATAATATCAATAACTCTATTTATGTTTTCAGAATTTGATATTGAAGTTCCTCCAAATTTTATAACATTCATGGTTTTGACAAATTAATATCAGATGTAAATGTATGTTAAAGAGAGTTTTGTTTTACAAATAAAACAAAAAAAATATACTATTTTATGAATTATTTAATTTGAAAGGTTTTTATTGATTATTCAATAATAAAAAAATGCAATTTCAGATTAAAGTTTAATAATATTTAATTTTTCCGACTTAGTATTGTGGTCAATTTTTATATTACTTCCTTCTTTTATTTTGGATTTTACTATTTCTTCAGCAATTAGGTCTTCCACATAATTTTGAATCGCTCTTTTTAAAGGTCTAGCTCCATATTTTTTGTCAAATCCTTTTTCACACAAAAAGTTTAGTGCTTTCGTTGTAATTTTTAAATTATATCCTAATTCTTTTAATCTGTTTTTTAATTTATCAATTTCAATAGTTATGATTCTTTTCAAATCTTCTTTTTCTAAACTATTAAAAACAACTATTTCATCAACTCTATTCAAAAACTCAGGGGAAAATGCTTTTTTTAATGATTTTTCTATGGTGTTCTTTATGTTTTTAGTCTCTTGAGATTTCATTGATTCTGTCCCGAATCCAACTCCATTTCCAAAGTCTTTTACTTGTCTTGCGCCAAGATTTGAAGTCATTATTATAACTGTATTTTTGAAATCTATTTTTTTTCCTAAACTATCTGTCAATGATCCTTCGTCAAGTACCTGCAAAAGCATATTGAAGATGTCAGGGTGAGCTTTTTCAACTTCATCGAGTAATATGACACTGTATGGCTTTCTTCTTACTTTTTCTGTTAATTGCCCACCTTCTTCATAACCGACGTAACCAGGAGGTGCACCGATTAATCTTGAGATAGCAAATTTTTCCATATACTCACTCATGTCAATTCTAATCAAAGAATCTGAGCCACTAAATAACTCTGAAGATAAGATTTTAGCAAGTTGTGTTTTCCCTACACCAGTTTGACCTAAAAATATAAATGAACCAATAGGTTTATTAGGGTCTTTAATCCCTGCTCTATTTCTTTGAATAGCTTTTACAACTTTATTTACAGCTTCTTTTTGACCAACAACTTTACTGGAAATAATTTTATTTAAATTATTAAGCTCTTTTAATTCGGCTTTAGCAATCTTATTAACTGGAATTCCAGTTATCATAGAAACAACTTCTGAAATATCATTTTCATCAACTGTTTCCCTATGTTGTTTTAATTCTTCTTGCCATTTTTCTTGAGCAGAAACTAATTCTTTTTCAATTCTTTTTTCATCATCTCTTAGTTTTGCAGCTTCTTCATATTTTTGCTTTTTAACAACGGTATTTTTTTTATCTCTTACTTCTTCAAGAGAAATTTCTAAATCAACTATATTTTTTGGAACATCCATATTTGTTATATGAACTCTTGATCCAGCTTCATCCATTGCATCAATAGCCTTGTCAGGAAAAAACCTATCAGAAATGTACCTGTCTGTTAATTTAACACATGCTTCCAAAGCTTTGTCAGTGTAGTTAACATTATGATGAGATTCATATTGATCTTTAATATTTCTTAAAATTTCTAATGTTTCTTCTACTGTTGTAGGCTCAACTATAATTTTTTGAAATCTTCTTTCTAATGCCCCGTCTTTTTCAATATATTGTCTGTATTCATCTAAAGTTGTAGCACCTATACATTGAATTTCACCTCTTGCTAAAGCTGGCTTAAACATATTGGAAGCGTCTAAGCTGCCAGTTGCTCCGCCTGCACCGACAATTGTATGAATTTCATCAATAAATAATATTATATCATCATTTTTTTCAATTTCATTCATTACAGCTTTCATTCTTTCTTCAAACTGCCCTCTATATTTTGTTCCTGCAACAATACTTGCTAAATCTAGAGTAACAACTCTTTTGTTATATAAGATTCTAGAAACTTTTTTTTGTATAATTCTTAGAGCCAGGCCTTCTGCAATTGCAGATTTACCAACACCTGGTTCACCAATTAATAAAGGATTATTTTTCTTTCTTCTGCTTAAAATTTGAGAAACTCTTTCAATTTCTTTTTCTCTACCAATTACTGGGTCTAATTTTCCAGCATTAGCTAGAGAGGTTAAGTCCCTTCCAAAATTATCTAAAACAGGTGTTTTGGATTTAACTTTAGATTTTGATTCTGATTTAATTGTAAACGGATTTTCTTCAATCGGATCTTCATTGTCTTTAGATTCATCAGGAAAAGTTTCAGAAGAAGGTGAGCTAGAGAAATCATCATTAAGCTCGGTAAGCATATATTTGAATTGTTCTTTTACAGATTCGTAATCAAGTTGAAGTTTAATTAACAACTTTGTTGTAGGATCATTTTCGTTTCTAAGGATGCATAAAAGTAGATGTGCAGTATTTATTGATTTACCCTGAAACAGCTTTGCTTCTAAAAAAGTAGTCTTTAATGCTCTTTCAGCTTGTCTTGTAAGATGTAAGTTTTTTTTATCATTTTGATTAAAATCATTGATTGGATTAGGAGGGCTTAATATCTCAACTTTCTTTCTTAAATAATCTAAATCAATTTCAAGAGAGTTTAATATATTAATTGCCTTTCCGCCTCCATCACGAAGCATTCCCAAAAGAAGATGTTCAGTTCCTATAAAGTCATGCCCTAATCTCAGGGCTTCTTCTTTACTGTATGTTATAACATCTTTAACTCTTGAAGAAAAATTATCGTCCATGTATGTTTTTTTATCTTATAAGTAAATAGACAAAAAAAATTTTTTAATTCCAAGTTTTTTCATTTACTATTTGTGAAAAATTCTTTAATATTTTGTTAATAAAATGTATAAAAAATTGCATTTAAATTCAATTTAAAATATGGGGTATTATTATATTTGTTAGGTAATAACTTACGTAAAAATTAATTTTATGAGTGAAGGTGAAAAATTGATTCCAATTAACATTGAAGATGCGATGAAATCTGCTTACATTGATTATTCAATGTCTGTGATTGTTTCTAGAGCTCTCCCTGACGTTAGAGACGGTTTAAAACCAGTCCATAGACGTGTTTTATATGGAATGCATCAATTAGGCTTGAGAGGTTCTAGTAAATTTAAAAAATCAGCTTTTATTGTTGGGGAAGTACTTGGTAAATATCATCCACATGGAGATTCTTCAGTTTACGATACTATGGTAAGAATGGCTCAAGAGTGGAGTTTAAGATATTTATTGGTTGACGGACAAGGAAATTTCGGGTCTGTTGATGGAGATAGCCCAGCTGCAATGAGATATACTGAAGCTAGAATGCAGAAAATTTCAGAAGAAATGGTTGCGGATTTAGATAAAGACACTGTAGATCATCAACTAAATTATGATGATTCTATATTGGAACCTACAGTTCTTCCAACTAAAATACCAGGTTTATTGATAAACGGTGCAAGTGGAATTGCCGTGGGTATGGCAACAAATATGCCTCCACATAATATTACTGAGGTTATTGATGGTACGATAGCCTATATTGAAAATAATGATATATCTACAGATGAATTAATTCAAATTGTAAAGGCACCTGACTTTCCAACAGGAGGTATAATTTATGGTTATGAAGGGGTTAAGCAAGCTTTCGAAACTGGTAGAGGAAGGATTGTAATGAGAGCTAAAGCTGAAATTGAAGAAGTAAATGGAAGAGAATGTATTATTGTAACTGAAATTCCTTATCAAGTAAATAAAGCAGAAATGATTCGAAAAACTGCTGAAATGGTCAATGATAAAAAAATTGAAGGTATTTCAACAATCAGAGATGAATCTGATAGACAAGGAATGCGTATTGTTTATATTTTAAAAAGAGACTCTGTTCCTAATGTTGTTTTAAACACTTTATTTAAACATACTCAACTTCAATCATCTTTTAGTGTTAATAATATTGCATTAGTTAAGGGGCGTCCACAAATGTTGAACCTAAAACAAATGATAGGATATTTTGTTGAGCACAGGCATGATGTTGTTGTTAGAAGAACAAAATATGAATTAAAAAAAGCTGAAGAAAGAGCACATATATTAGAAGGTTTAATAATTGCTTCTGATAATATAGATAAAGTTATTGCTTTAATTAGATCTTCATCAAATGCCGATGAAGCTAAAATTAAATTAATAAAAGAATTTAAACTCTCAGAGATTCAATCAAAAGCTATAGTTGAAATGCGTTTAAGACAATTAACTGGTCTTGAACAGGATAAACTAAGAGGCGAATTTGATGAGTTAATGAATACTATCAAAGATCTGAAGAGTATCCTTGATAGTGAAGAAAGAAGGATGACTATAATTAAAGATGAGCTTATTGAAATTAAGCATAAATATGGAGATGAAAGAAGATCCAAAATTGAATATTCAGGAGGTGACTTAAGTATGGAAGATATGATTCCAGATGAAAAAGTAGTTATTACCATTTCTAATGCTGGCTATATTAAGAGAACTCCTTTAGTAGAATATAAAACACAAAATAGAGGAGGAGTAGGGCAAAGAGGTTCTACCACAAGGAATGAAGATTTCTTAGAGCATTTATTTGTAGGAACTAATCATCAATATATGTTGTTTTTTACTCAAAAAGGTAAATGTTTCTGGATGAGAGTTTTTGAAATTCCAGAAGGAAGTAAAACTGCTAAAGGAAGAGCTATGCAAAATTTAATCAACATTGAGCAAGATGATGAAGTTAAGGCATTTATATGCACTCAAGACTTGAAAGATGAAGATTATATCAATAGTCATTATGTAATTATGGCAACCAAAAAAGGTCAAGTTAAAAAAACATCCTTAGAACAGTACTCAAGACCAAGATCTAATGGAATTAATGCAATCACAATTAAAGATGATGACGAACTTTTAGAAGCTAAATTAACAAATGGAAATTCACAAGTTTTAATCGCTGTTAAATCTGGAAAATGTATTCGCTTTGAAGAAAGCAAAACTAGACCAATGGGTAGAAATGCTTCTGGTGTTAGGGGAATTAGATTAAAAGATTCAAAAGATGAGGTGGTAGGTATGATTTCTGTTAATGATCTAGAAAGTGATATTTTAGTTGTTTCTGAAAATGGCTATGGAAAAAGATCAAGTCTAGATGATTATAGAATGACTAATAGAGGAGGTAAAGGAGTTAAAACAATTTCAATTACCGAAAAAACCGGGGAGTTAGTTACAATTAAAAATGTTATTGATAACGATGATTTAATGATTATTAATAAATCAGGTATAGCTATAAGAATGGAAGTTTCTTCACTAAGAGTAATGGGTAGGGCAACTCAAGGTGTTAAACTAATAAATCTTAAAGAATCAGATTCTATAGCAGCAGTTGCAAAGGTTGTAAATGACGACGAAGATATTTCTGATATTGAAGATATAGATCTAGTTGATGAAAATAATGATGATAACGATTTAAATTAATATATAATGAAAAACATTTTTTACATTTTAATGCTTACTATATCCATTTTTACTTTTGGACAAAAAAAAGAATTAAAACAAGCTCAAAAATTAATAGATCAGGAATTTTATTCAGAAGCTTTAGATCTCTTAAATAATAATAAAGATTTAATATTGGCATCTGATATAAAATATCAAGCTCATTATTATTATTTAAATGGATGGGCTCTTAAAGAAGATGCTCAATATCTGGAATCTGTAATTTCACTAAGAAAATCAATAGAATTAGAAAGATCAATAAGACAAAAAAAATACATTGAAGATGCTAATTTTTTGATTCAGAATGCTGAAGCTGATTTAGTTAATTCTGCAGTTCAGGATAACAAAAATGATGATTATTTAGCAGCTTCAAAAAAATTATATGATGCTTATTTAATGAACCCTGAAAAAGAGGATAATATAACCTATTTGTATTATGCTGCTTCTAGTTCAGTTAACTCGAAAGAATATGATAAAGCTTTAGAATATTATTTAAAGTTAAAAAACATGGGTTATTCTGGAGTTGTTTCCGAATACTTTGTAACATCAGTTGAATCAGGAATTGAAGAAAAAGTTAGTGAAACCGAATATAATTTATTTAAAAATTCAAAAGACTACTCTAATCAAAGGACTGGAAAGACAGAATCTAGATTACCCGAAATTGTTAAAAATATAGCTCTTATATATGTTCAAAAAGGAGAAAACGATAATGCTATAGCTGCTATTAAAGAAGCTAGAGTGATAAATCCTGACGATGTTAATTTGATTTTATCAGAAGCAGATTTATACATCAAGATTGGAGATAAAAATAAGTTTAAAGAATTAATGCAGCAAGCGGTTGAAAAAGATCCTACCAATGCAATTTTATATTATAATTTAGGCGTTATTAATGGTGAGCAAGGAGAATTTAAAATTGCTAAGGAGTTTTATTTAAAAGCTCTTGAGCTTGATAGTTCTTACAGCGCAACCTATCTTAATTTAGTTGGATTGATTCTTGAAGGTGAGGGTCCAATAGTAGAAAAAATGAATAAACTTGTTACTTCTAGAAAAGCAAGTGATATGAATAAGTATGATGAACTTGAAAAAGATAGAGTTAATCTATATCAGGAATGTCTTCCATATTTAGAAAAATTAATTGAAATAGATCCAACTAATATTGAGGCGTTAAAAACTGCTAAAAACATATACTACACTATTGATGATATTGATAATTTTAAACTTATGAATATTAAATTGCAAGAATTAGAAAATTAATAGGTTTTAATTTTCTTTAAATAATGTGTTATTTTTTTTGATGTTGAATTAATAATTCCTTTTTCATTTAAATAATCAATTCTAACACAACCAAATGCATGAACTATTTTGTTTGAATCTATAATAATCCCTACATGTGTAATTTTTTTTTCGCCAAAGAAAGCAAGATCTCCAGGTTTAGCTTTTTCTAATTTCACTTCTTTTCCTTGAAGAGCTTGTTGATTAGCATCTCTCGGTAATTGAAATCCATTTAATTTATAAATTTGTTGAGAAAAACCTGAGCAATCGATTCCGTAAGGAGTCCTTCCTCCCCACAAATAAGGTGAGTTTAAGAATTTTAGTGAATTTTCAATTATTGAATTTTTAGAATATTCTTCTTGTTTTAATTTGTGATTTAATATAAATGCTGAGCTAACTTTACTACCTATAGTTATAGACATGTTTCCGTTTTCTGTCTCTATCTCTGATGAAATATTATTTAGAAGTTTAGATTCTGTTTTTTTAACTTTTTTAAAATCCTGCTTTGATATTTCTTTAAACTGAGAATAGTTAATCCATCCACAATATTTATCATCTATTGATTCTATATAAAACCATTTTTCTTTTTTTTCTATAACTTCAAATAACTCTCCGTATATTAATTGAGAAACTAATTCAGATTTACTTGTTGAATTTTTTCTAACAGGAATTATACTTAAATTACAAATACCATACATTTTAATAAAATTAATTTTTTAAAATAATAAAACAATTAAAAATTCAATTTTTATATTTGTGTAATATTTATTTTATGATCGTAAAACAGATTTATACTGGTTGTTTATTTCAAGGTGCATATTACGTAGAAAGTAACGGTGAGGCAGCCGTTATTGATCCATTAAGAGAAGTTTCTGAATATTTAAATTTAGCAGAATCTTCAAACTCTAAAATCAAATATATTTTTGAAACACATTTTCATGCTGATTTTATTAGCGGACATTTAACTTTATCTAAAAAAACAAATTCACCAATAATATTTGGACCAAAAGCTAACCCTTCGTTTGACTGTATTGTAGCTGAGGATAATCAAGTTTTTAAAATTGGTGATATTTCAATAACAGTATTGCACACCCCTGGTCATACTTTGGAAAGCACATGTTATTTACTAAAAGATGAAAATGACGTACCTCATTGTTTATTTACAGGAGACACTCTTTTTATTGGTGATGTTGGAAGACCAGATTTAGCACAAAAATCCTTAAATTTTTCAAAAGAGGAGTTGGCAGGTGTTTTATATGATTCTATTCAAAATAGAATTGCAGTTTTACCCGATAATATATTGATTTATCCTGCTCACGGAGCTGGATCTGCTTGTGGTAAAAACATGATGAAAGAAACTGTAGATACACTTGGGAATCAGAAAATTGTCAATTATGCATTGAACGGTTCATTACTTAAAAATGAATTTATAAATGAACTTACAAAAGATCTTCCTGATCCTCCAGTATATTTCCCTTCAAATGTTAAATTAAATCAAGAGGGTTACGACGATTTTGAACTAGTTTTAAATAATAGTTTAATTCCATTAGATGTTAAAAAATTTAAGGAATTAATGAATATTAAGGATGTTGTAGTTTTAGACGTAAGAAATCAAAATGAGTTCAAGCAAGGCTTTGTGCCAGGATCTGTTTTTATTGGCTTAAATGGAAGTTTTGCGCCCTGGGTCGGGTCGATTATTAAAGACATTAACACTAAACTTTTATTAGTTTGTGACAACGGACTGGAAAAAGAAACTATTTTAAGATTATCAAGAGTTGGATTTGATAATTGTTTAGGTTATTTAGATGGAGGTTTTTCCTCATGGTCTAGTAATAATACTTTTGATATAATCGAATCTGTTTCTGCTGAAGATTTAAGCCATAAAATTGAGAAAGTTAATCTTATTGACGTAAGAAAAAGTGGCGAAAGGTTAAATGGATATTTATTAAATTCAAAACACATTTCTTTAGATAGTTTTCAAGAAAAAATTATTGAGATTGACATAAAAGACAAACACTATGTACATTGTGCTGGTGGATACAGAAGTATGATAGCTTGTTCTATTTTAAAAAGAAATGGATATAGTTCAGTTGTTGATGTAGAAGGAGGGTTTTCCTCAATAAGAAATTCAAATTTTAAAATAATTAAAAATGTATAAATATTTAGTTCTATTACTTTTCCCCTTGTTGGTTCTTTCTCAAGAAAACACAAATGCATATGAGGTTCTTAGTTTTGATGATTTTAAAAATAAAATCAGTAAAAATGATGTTTTATTGTTTGATGTTAGAACAATGGAAGAATTTAATTCTGGACATTTAAAAGGTTCAGTTAATATTGATTTTTACGATGAAAAATTATTCTACAAATTTTTCAAAAAAGTTAAAAAATCGAAACCAATATACATCTATTGTAGATCTGGAAATAGAAGCCAAAAATCATCTGAAATATTAAAAAAACTAGGATTTGTTAAGATATATGACCTTGAAGGTGGTTATAAAAATTGGATAAATAAAAGCAACTAGTTTTTTGTAGCAGAAATAATTAATGTTCCCTTCCAATCATTTTTTTCACCAACTCTCCAGCTTTTAATATTTTTAAATCCAGCCTTGCTAACAACTTCGTTCCACTCTTGAGTTGTAAGTAAAGTCATTGTATCAACATTAGTTTTTTCAGGCCAATTGTGAGAAGTTGTATTTTCATAATAAAAGTCAATTCCCATTATAAATTTACCATTCTCATTTAACCAATTATCGTAAATATTTTTTAGTACACTTAAAGGGTTTTTAAAGTAATAAAAGACTTCCATTGAATGTACAATATCTTTTTTTTGATTTGGTTTCCAAATAGAAATATCAGCACATTCATATTTACTTATTTTATCTAAACTCTTAGCCTTATCAATCATCTTTAAAGATCCATCTACACCAACTGCACTAAAACAAGAATCCATTTGTGAAACCATTCTAACAACCCATCCATTACCACATCCTGCATCAATAAATGTAAAGTCATTAAGATCTTTTAATATTTTATTTAACATTGCATTTACAGATTCAGAATGATTTTTTTCCATTCCATCGTCTTTTCCTAGATCTACCCAGTCAGAAAAAATTTCAATTGGAGATTTTTTTATCATATTTTTTTTCTTGTAAATATAAAGTAGGTTAAATAAAATAAAACTATAATTATTATTTCCCAATTTATTATGTAGTAAGGCCAATCACCAAATACCAAAGGGTTTTTTATATTAGGAGCTTCATATAAATACATATAATTTGCTCCTGACCCAATTAAAAAATTTAATGGCAAAATAAAAATCATAAAAATATTTAATATTCCAAACGTTCTTAGCCAAGAATATTTTGATAGTTTATAATTTAAATTGTAATACATAAAAAGTGGGACTAACATTATTATTCCGTGACTTGAGTAATAACTCAAATACATAAACCATCCACCATCATAATAATTAAGTTGTGGAGTTAATATTGAAACTAATCCACCTAAGAAACCACAATAAAAAAGAAATTCAAATATTTTTTTATTGATAGGTGTAAGTAGTATTATACACACAATCAAATTTGATAATGAGCATAAATGAAGAGGAAGATCTTCTTCAACTCTCCAATTACCATTTATAGCATCTATTATGTGATCATAGCCAGTAGATATTATAGCTATTGCACAAATTATTTTAAGTATTAAAAGATTTTTAGATTTACTTAAATTCCTGCCTAATACCAGTATAGACACAAAAACAAGTATTGTTACGACTATATTACGAATTCCCTCATATGAATTGATATCTATAACATAGTGTGGATTTTGTATTAGATCTAAAATCATTGTATGAAGTTAGTTAAAAAAGCTAAATGTTTAATTTTAACAATCTAGCATGTTTTGAACTACTTTCATCTTCTGATGTAATCCAAAAATTATTTCTATCTATAATTTTAATTGCCTCAACTTGTGTTTTACCAATTGGAATTTCAACCATATTGATTTTATAATCTTTGTTGTTTTCTAAATTAAAATTATCGATTGTAATGATATAGTATTTAATAAAATCTATTGTAGAAGTTAAAGCAAGTAATTTAAGCTCTTTATTGTAATCTGCACCTGTAATAATAGATTTTACATTTAATGTTTTAATTTTTTTTGCATTGTAGTTGCCTTGTGATTTAGGCAACATATAAAGTTCAGTTATTTTTTTAGCTCTATTTTTTGTAAAAATCAAAAGTTTATCATTAACAGATATTAATCCCTCAGCATCATATATTGTATTTCTATTGATTTTATAGGAATCTTGTTCGGGATAATTAAAAGAAATGATTTGTGTTTTTTCATTACTTTCTTCATCAATGGGAACTTTATATATTTTAAGATCTTTTCTAGTACTGTAATTGTTGCCTATATCTGAAATATAAATATACTTATCATCTTTTGTAAGGTCTTCCCAGTCTTTATTTACTGCAGAGTCTATTTTCCTAGTTTTAATTATTTCACCTTTCTTTGAAAGATAGTAAAGGCTAGGATCTCCTCCAGAATCATTATGCGTCACAAAGTAATCTCCAATTATTTCTAAACCAGAAGTTTCTTCAATGGTTTTTGAAAGTGGGTAGTCTTTTAAAATTTTCTGAGAATTTATATTTTGAATTATAAGAAGAAATATTAATATTTTTTTCATTACTAAATAATGCTAATAAAAGTTAATTTAAACTTGATCTTTAAATTTGTCGAATAATAACTTAAGGTCTTTAGAGTCTCTAACAGAAATTCTATTAGATTTTATAAAAGACTTAACTTTCTTTTGTTCAGATTTATTAAATAATGAAATAATTGATTTTTTGCTAGATTTTACTTGACTTATTTTATTGTTAATTATTAAATGAAGCATATTGGCTTTTCTGAACCTTAAATTTGGTTTATCCTCAATGCCAGGTTGGTATTTTGGTTCAATAGCTTCAATTAAATGAGATTTTAAAACAGAAAATTTATCATTTTCAGTAACTAATTCATAAAATTTTGAATTATAAACAATAAAACTATGATCCACAAAAACTATTGATTCAATATCTTCTGTAGATAAACTATAATAATCCTCTCCACTTTTGAATTCAAATTTTTCTTTTCTAAGATTATAATTTAATTTAACCCTAAAAGATTTGTTTGAATTGACTAATCTGATATTAGCATTATTTGGAGTTTTGAAAAAATAAATTGACCCATCTATTTCACCGGCTTGTTCAATTTTTTCTAAATTAACTTCATTTATGATATTTTGTAATTTGGCTATAGAGTTAGAAATATTCCCTTGAGAGTTTTGTCCAATTAAAAAATTAAGAGGAAGTATTAATAATAAAATTATAAATTTACTTTTCATGTTACCAAGATACTAAAACTAAAGAATTAATAAAATGTATAAAATTAAACTTATTATCTCTTTATTCTTATTAAACCTTGTCAGTTCCTGTACTGATTCTGAAATTAATAAAGAAAACTATTATATGATTGACAGAAGTGAATATTCAAATAATCTTGAAGGTTTTTGGCTCGGTCAATCAATTGCTAATTGGACTGGTTTAATTACTGAAATGGATAAGGTTGGAAATATTGGTGAAATCAAAACAGGAAATTTTTATACAAGAGAGAATTGGGGTAAAAAAGATGAACCAAACATTTGGTTACCCACAAGTGAATATGATATAATCGATTTTGTATTAAAAGAAAATAAAGAAGTTTGGGGATCTGATGATGATACTGATATCGAATATATGTATCAAGAGTTATTGTTTCATAATAATGATATTATATTAAGTCCAGAAAACATTAGAGATGGTTGGCTTAAACACATTAAAAAAGAAGAAGAAAATTTTTTATGGGTTTCTAATCAAAAGGCATTTGATTTAATGAGTGACGGTATTCTTCCACCAGAAACTAGTAATCCTGAACTCAACGAGCATTTTGATATGATAGACGCACAGTTAACTACAGAAATTTTCGGGTTACTATCTCCAGTTAATACAATAAATGCGCTTAAAATGTCTTATTTGCCAATCAGAACAACTAGTAGGGGAGATGCTGCTATGATTTCTGAATTTTATGTATCGATGCACTCATTAGCATCTACTATTAATCAAAATAAACCTTTAAATGAAGAATTAATTAGAATATCCGAACTAGCAAGTAGAACTTTAGATAAAGATTCATATTCATTAAAAATGTATGAGTATGTCAAGAAAAAATTTGAATCAGGAATTAAGTGGGAACAAACTAGAGATTCAATTTATAAAAGGTATCAAGTTGATCAAATGGACGGATATGATATAACCTCTAGAAATTTATATTGTAATGGTTGTTTTGCATCTGGAATTAATTTTGCTTCTAGTTTAGTAAGTCTGTTTTATGGTAGAGGAGACTTTAAAGAAACTATTAAAATTGGGACTCTTAGTGGATGGGATTCAGATAATCCAACATCAACTTGGGGAGGTTTACTCGGTTTTATTTATGGAAAAGATCATATTGAAGAAATATTTAATAAATCTCTTTCTAATAAATATAACATTCATAGAACACGTCAGAATTTTGAAAATAATGGAATAGATGATTTTCAAAGTATGTCAGAAAAGGGATTGTCTATTATCGATAATGTAGTTCTACAAACAGGCGGTTTTATAGAATCAGATGAGAATTTATGGTATATACCAAAACAGAAAACAGGAGATTAAAGATGTCTTTCTAATAATTTTTTAGTTTTCAAAATCCCTTTTTCTTCAGAAAGGTTGAGTCCTTCGTATTCGATACCATAATATCCTTTATATTTAAAACTACTTACTATGTCAATTATTTTTTTAAAATCTATTGTAGATTCCTCACCGTTATTATTAAAGTCAAACGATTTTGCACTTATAGCTTTTGCGTAGGGCATAAGTTCTTCCATTCCAAGATATTTATCGTATTCGTTAATACAATTACTAAAATAATTATTAGGGTCTTCTTTCTCAATACAGAAATTGCCAAAATCAGGTAAAGTTCCACAATTGTCTAGATTAACTTCTTTCATGACTTTTGCTAATAACTTTGCATTAGAGCTTAATCCTCCATGGTTTTCAACTATTATGTTTATTTTATCTTTTCTAGCAAATGAACATAGCTTAGTTAAGGATTTTGAAGAGTATTCAATCCAATTTTTTTTTTCCTTTTCACCATTTAAATTAACTCTTATAGAATGACATCCCAGTTCATGGGCCATTTCAATCCATTTAACATGATTTTCAATAGCTTTTTCTCTCTTGTAGTTGTTTTTGGCCGCTAAATCGCCTTCACCATCAACCATGATTAAGAGGTTTTTAATATCATTATCATTTGATTTGGACACGAGTTCTTTAGTTATTTTAGCAATAGACCTGCTTTTTAATTCATTCCAATAAAGAGATGAAACATATTCAACTGCATCAAATCCCATTTCTCGAGCTTTAATGGAAAAATCATTTGGAGACAATTCTTTCTTTATTTTAATTGTTCTATGGAGAGACCATTGAGCTAAAGAGATTTTTTTATTATAGGTAGGAGAACTATAAGCCAATCCTAATGTTCCAAGTGCAATTAATTGATTAAAATCTCTTCTTTTCATTTTTAAAATCTACTTTTCAATTTTCTTTCTATTGTCTTCAGAATTTGTGTCAATTAGTTTATTGTAAGGATCTATTCCAACTTCAAATGGCTCTTGATCTACAATTATTGATATTTTGTTATGAATTTTAGAAATTTTATGTTTTTTAACATAAAGTTCTGTTTCATTCTCATCACTATCTTTTCCAAAAATACCTATATCAATATAGTCCGCTAAAAACACAGAATACTCAGGCTTTTTCATATCAATAGTTTGATATTTTATTGAATCTCTTTCTTCTTCTCCGTAAAACACTCTTCCTTTTTCGTTATTTCTGTATTTACTGACTTTAAATTCAATGTCAACTTTGTATTTTCCGTTATCTAGTTTTTTTGATTTGGTTTCTACAACTCTATTTTGGTATAGAGTAATAGTTTCGAACATATCTTTAATTAAATAATTTAATGAATCTGGTGTTATTTCTTTTATATGGTTAACCATATCAATAGAAGTAGTATAAGGAGGCTCTTGAAAAGCCACCTTTTTAACATATTTACTTAGAGCATTATTAAGAGTTTTTTCACCAAGGTAATCACTTAGCGCATAAAATATTAAAGAACCTTTTTGATAGTGAATGTAACCTTGACCATCATTATACATAAGTGCATTTTCTCTTTTTCTTTCAAAAGTTCTAGAGGATAAATATTGATCCAACGATCTTTTTAAGAATTTTCGCATTTTTTTCTTACCGTTATCTTGTTCAATCACTTTTAATGATACGTATTCCGATAAACTTTCAGAAAGCATAGTAGATCCCAAGACATCTGCACCTATTACCTGATGAGCCCACCATTGATGAGCAACTTCATGAACACTAATAAAGAAAGCGTAATCATTACCACCTTCTTCAGAGTCATCAACCTTTGCAATGAAACCAATATCTTCTGAAAATGGGACAGTATTAGGAAAAGATTGTGCGAAACCTCCAGCAGTTCTTGGGAATTCAATTATCCTAAGTTGTCTATGCTGGTATGGGCTAAAATTAGTGGAACAATATTCGAGTGCTGATTTCATTCCTTTCATCATTCTATCTAAATTATAATCGTGATCTTTATGGTAATAAATTTCAAGATTAACATCATTCCATTTGTCTTTAACAATTTCATACTTTCCAGAATTAAATGCATAAAAATTTAAAATTTTACTATCCATTTTATAATTAAAATATCTTCTGTCGCCTTCAATCCATTCTTTTTGAAGATAGCCAGGAGCTATTGCAATTTGATCCTTAGAAGTGCTGACAGTAGCTTCAAAATCTATCCAATCTGCATCTTTTGAAATGTAAGTATTTCCAAGCGCAGTAGAATCAGATGGATACGGTTTAAGCTTATTTGGAGGAAGATCATATTTTTCTCTTGTTTTGTCATCAGTAAGCTCTCCTCCAGAGTATCCAAACGATGGAAAGGCTGAATTATTAAAAAATGTACCATTACTTACAACACTTGAATTATTTCTAATCGTTGTGTTAGGTTTGTTTTTAACCGTAAAAAATAAATTAATACTATCTCCTGGGTTTAGGGCCTGTTTTAATTTATAAATATCAAAATTGTACAAAGTGTCTTCAAGAACTAAATCATTTTCTTTATTAAACTTAAATGTACTTATGGAACTACCGTGGTTTAAAAATAAACTATCAATTACATTAGATGTTTTATTTACCATAACATAAGTTCCTGAGGCATCAGCATCTAAAGTCTTTGGGAATATGTTTACGTCAACTTTTACAGAAACAATTCTAGGTTGATCATAATTCTCGTATTTCTTATATTTCTTTTCCCATTCGACTGTTTGTAATTCATTTTCTTTTGATGTTGTTCTCTTGTTTAAAACATTTGTTTCATAATAAAGGTAGCCACCTGTACTTAAAAATATTAATAAAAAGAATCCTAAGAATTTTGGATATTTTCCTTTGAACCTTGATTTTGATAAAACTATTCTTTCTTTAAAACTGGAGGGTAATCCTCTAAAGTAGAATAAGTAACTCAAAATATAAAAAACAAGACCTAAGGATAGCCAGTATATCTTATATAGAAAAAATCTATTTATAGAACTTCCATATCCGTTCATATCAGAATAAGCATATCCAGTTCCTGCATTGTATTTGAAAATAGATTGTTCTACACCAGCCGCACCTAAAAGTGGTATACCAATAAAAAGAAGAATCATTATAAACAAACCAACATATCTATCTGTTATTAAAGTTTGTATAAGAAATGCAAGAAGTGCCCATATAATGTACGAAATCATGGATAAACCAATTAATTCATATAAATAATGACCAATTTCAAAATCATAGTATCCATTGTAGATTTGATACATTATTCCAGAAATCATTACTAAAGAAACTAAAATCAATTGCATTTTTATTATTGCTAAAAATTTAGATCCTAGTAAAATCCAGTTTGGAGTGGGAGTAGTATCAATTAATTGATTAATATTTGATACTCTAGATCTATGTAACAAATTACCAGCATATAAAAATGTACATATATTTATAAACAATGTAAACGTTACCCCAGCTTGAAGCATTTTCCATGTCCTTGGATATGTTGGAGTTCCAAATACATTTCCTAACTCAGAAAGTCCAACTAAATTGATTAAAAGACTAATGATTACAATAATAATAAATGGCCAACTTTTTACTATAAATAAAAAATCTATATTAGACAAATCCCATAGTTTTTTTATGTCATTTTTAAAACTAAAATCAATCGTAATTTTTGGTAGGTTAACTTTAGTGATTCCTCCAAAGTTGTTTTTAATCATTCTTTTAGAATCTTTTTTACTAAACGAAAAAGTAAAAGCATTCTGACTAAAACTAAAAACTTTGTAAATAGAGAATAATATTATTGCACCAAGGGAGGTTATAATTAATCTATTGTAAATTAATAATTCACCAAGTGGAAGGTATAATTCGTTTTGCTCTGAAACAGTCCAGTATCTAGTATAATAAGCAACTGCTGAATTCCCAGAGGGATCAAGAAGAGCAGCAAGAAATCTATTGTCAGGATTACTAGAAAGTCCTTGTAATAAACCTTCGATAATTACTATTAAAATTACACTAACAAAACCAACATAAACGTTTCTTGTGAAAGTGACCACTCCAAAAATTATTGAACTGTAAAGAAAAAGATTAGGAAGAATTACTATATAATAAACGTCCAAATATGACTTTAAATCAAAAGGATTAACAATTTCTTGATTAGTTCCCGGCAATATTAATCCAAGAGGAGTACCCAAAAAAATAATTAGTATTATTAAGTTAACAATAAAAAATCCACTTAAAAATTTTGCAGATAAATAGTTGATTTTTGAAAATGGATAAGAATAGAGTATGGTATGTATTTCACTTTCATAATCCCTGCTTAGAGTAGAACCAATAATAGATGGGTAAAAAAATATTAATAAAGAAGCAGGGGCTGCAAATAGTCCTGCTATGCCAAAAGGAGAATTTACTATTTTTGATGATCCTGTTGTTAACGTTATAAAATCAAAAATTCCTGCAGCAGCTGCAGAAATAAATACAGATAATAAAAAAAATATTATGGTGTATATGTAAAATGCAGGTCTGTTAAACCAATATTTCAATTCGTTAAAAAATATATTTAAGAACATGTATTGGTTTTTTAAGAATTATTATTTTGATCTTCCTTAAGTGCAATAAAGTAAACATCATCTAACTGAGGTTCTGCTTTTTTAAAATCTGTTCCAGGTTTTTTTTCCGAAAAAACTCTTATGGTGAGTGAATTATCTACGTTGTAATTTGAGGATAATATATTGAATTCGTTTTCTGCACTTTCAAGATCATCTCTTTGGACTGATTTGGTCCAAATTTTATTTTTCAATTCATTTGTTGAATCAACAGGCTTAACGTGTCTAAGTATTCTTCCGCCATTTAGAATTGCCATATCGTTACAAAGTTCTTTTACATCATCAACAATGTGAGTAGAGAAAATCACAGTACTGTTAGTGCCGACTTCTCTTAATACATTTAAAAAACGTTGTCTTTCTGCAGGATCTAATCCGGCAGTTGGTTCA
>Ga0209830_10000354_pt1 | contig 49676 bp, 61 predicted proteins | sample ArcticOcean_MG_C_12_FD_187439 | JGI IMG/M metagenome (GOLD analysis project Ga0209830, IMG submission 187439) | Marine microbial communities from western Arctic Ocean - ArcticOcean_MG_CB8_130 (SPAdes) (version 2) | ecosystem: Environmental > Aquatic > Marine > Oceanic | place: Arctic Ocean...
TAACTCTAACTCTAACTCTAACTCTAACTCTAATAGAAACATAACGCGTGAAAATGGAATCAATAACTCTAACTCTAACCGAACTAATAATAACTATACGAGAAATGAGAACAACAAAAACAATAATAGAGGAGGAAATATGTTTAGAAAAGCGAACAAACCAATTTTCTTAAAAAATAATTCGAACACGATATCACCTTATAGAGAAGTTAAGGGTATAGAAAGAGGGCGTGTAAAAAACATGTTCTCGAGTCTTTTCTCGAGTGGGTTCAAATTAAAATCACAAAATGAAGTTAATTCCATGTCCGCAAACCAAAGAAAGTTTTATCTCCAAAAACCCGAAAAGTTATACACACAATTGAGAAACGAAGGGTATATAGGGAACGAATCGTTTAAGGACTGGCATAAACGTTTCAAAAAAGCGTCTAAAGAACACATCGGTAAAATTAATAGAGGTGATTATAAAGATTTAATTAATCAAGTTATCAAGTTTAAAAAATCACCCGGACCACTCGCATCACAACGACAAAATTCATCTAATAACGTAAGTGGTAGTACATTATCACCAACAACACCCGCTTCTTCGGTACAGGGTCCACGAACACAAACACCCGGAACACTCCCATCACAACCGTCGGTAACACAACCCATTGCTCCTACACCAAGGTCAACACAACCATCGGTAACACAACCATCGGTTAGGAGAACACTATTTTCTGGTGGTACTTCCGGTAATACAAATATAAAAAAGCAATCAATACTCAATAAAATGAGAGAAAAATCAGAAGAAAAAAAGCAAAGAGTAGAAGAAAGAAGACGGACAAAAGAAGCAGCAGCTGAATCCAGAAGACAGGCTAAAATAAACAAACAGAAAGAGATAAACAACACAAAAAATGAAAATAATAAAAAACAAAAACTTAAAAAAGCTAAGTATAATAATGCAAGTGGTTTAAGACTTAATTTGAATAACCAGAATATTAAAAGTCTCATAAATAGCCCAAATGTAACCTTAAATAACGCATCAAACAAATTCAAAAATTATAAAAAAAAGAACCATAATCGACTCAATACCTTTTTAAAGTCCAATAACGGGACGTCAAAACTGAATGAAAATTCAATAAAAGAATTACATAATATACTCAATGAACCACGATCACTCGGTAATACAGTCAAAAACGCAAAACAAAAAATCGAACAAAAATTTCGAAATAAGGAAAATACAAATACGGAAGCGCGTAAACAGTTCATAGCGGAACTCGAACAGTTTGCATCAAGTAGATCTCTTAACAAATCGAGTAGAAATGTACAGCAAATTATAAAAACACAAAGAAATACGAAAAGAAACATTCAAAATGGGAACAGTAATAAATTTGCAGGTAAAGAAATTACAACCGCACATAGAATGATACAAAAATTGGCAAATGCTAGAAATGCTAAGAGAATAGAGGAAATAAGCAAGTTCTTAAACGAAAATAGTAATGCAAAACAGTTTATAAAAAACATTGATGGTATTAAGAGACGTGTTTTAGCAGAACCCAAAACATCCATAAAAGACATTATTTCCGATATAAAAAAAGATATAAAAGGTTCCCAAAATCAAGATATAAAAGCAAATGCAAATGCTTTACGAGCTAACTATACGAGTAACGCGAATGCAAAAACAGTTATAAACAATTTTGAATCACGAAAACGTATCGGAAGAGGTTTATTTAGTAAGGGTGAAGTAAAGTATCCAACAAAACAATCTGTTATTAACGCGATCGAACAAAAGAAAAAGAATAATAAAAATAAGAGTAACAAAAACGCCATTAATAAGGCTACAGAAAATAAGAAACAAGAAAACAATACTGCAGGAAAAGCAGCTAATAAAGAAAAGAGAGAAGTTAACATAAACGAGTTAAAAACAAATGCTCGTTACAAAAATGAAAAATACCAAAAAATTATACAAAATTATGTAAATCAAAAAACACGTATGTTTAGTAGTAAACCCATATACCCAAATAAACAAAGTGTTAGAACTACATTAAACAAGAAAATAAGTAATAACCAAGCTAAACAAGCTCAGATTAACGCTAAGAAACTATCTAGTCAAGAATTGAAACAAAAAATGGAGGAAAAGGGGTTACAAAACGAAAAAATGAAAGAAGAGAGACTCGCTCGTGCGGAAGAATTAAAAACATACATTACGAGTTTGAATGGAAATAATTTCAAGGCTCAAGATTTTAGAACAAATGGGGTTGTTACGCGTGTTATATCGGGTGGTATAACAAATATTTCACTGGCTAAAAAGGAAGTCAATGCTATCGTTACAAAACGAAAGGGTAAAGTTAATGTGAAAAAACAGAAAAATGCAAATGTCGCGGAATTAAGAAATAAGTATGGTAATAACGCGAATGCAAAAAAAGTTATAAACAATTTTGAAAAGGGTTCTATACTACCCGGACTTGGACCAAAAACAAAGGAAAATGCAATGAATATTATAAATAAAAAAATAGAAGACAGAAAAGGTAAGGCAATAGCTCAACAAAAATTACTGGAAAATGCAGAACGAAATTCAGCCGCATTTGATGAGTTCTTAAAAACGTTTGTTGATGACACTCTGTCTGAACAACAAATTAAATCACTTTCTCCAATCCCTCGTCTTGTTGGAAAAATAAAGAAAGGTCGCTACGAATTAAAAAATGCAAAAACACGAGCAGAGACGGCAATCAAGGGAAGGAAAAAAGCTATTCTAAATGGAAAACAAGCAGCAGCAAACGCAAAAACCGGTGGTGGAAATAGTAAAAAGGAATTTTTAAAAGCACAGGAAGAGAAGGCTCAAGAAAAAGCAAATCAAACTAAAAAGAATGCTAACGAAGCACTCAAGAAAAAGAACGAACAGGATAAAAAAGCTGATGCGTCCAAACAAAATGCGATAAATAAACAAAAAGTAGCAAACGTGGTAACGAATGCGACTAACGCAATTAATAAAAGAAACGAACAGGATAAAAAAGCTGCTGCGGCTAGACAAAATGCGATAAATAAACAAAAAACTGCGAATAGCTTGAAATCTAGAGCAAATGCAATTCAAAAACGTCGGAACTTAGAATTACAGGAAAAACAAAGGAAACTCGAAGAAAAAAAGAAAGTGAATGAAAATGCGAAAAAGGAAAAGGAAAAAGTAAACCAAAACGCTAAAAATGCGATCAAGCGTAACGAAGAAGCAGAGGCGAAAAAAGAAGCCGCGAATAAGAAAGTTCAAAACTTGAAAATACTGGAAAAAATGTTGAGTACATCGACATTACCCATTAACGCTCAACAAAGGTTTAGAAATAGGGTACAAACGGAAAGTTTAAATAAATTTAAAACTAATGTCATAACCGCGATAAAAACAAAAAGAGGACTCAACAAAACCGCGGAAACGCGAAAAGAGAGGGAAAAGCTCAAGGAACAAGAGAATCAACGTAAACAACTCCTTTTACAAGCTAAACAAAAAGAAGAACAAAATAAAAAACAAAAATCGGAACAAAATTACGCGAATAAAAAACAAAAAGCACTTAATAAAATTTCCAGTTTAACGTTTAATGAAAACAAAAAACGAAATTTGTTAAATAACGTGAGAAGAGAAACAATAGGTTCACAAAAACCTCTCACGAACTTCACACTCACAGCTGAAAGGTACGCTAATCAATTTTCTAGAAATAAACAAAAAGCTACGTTTAATGCGAAAAGGGAAGCAGAGAGAAAGAAAAAAGAACAAATGAATCAAAGCACTAAAGAACAGAAAGAAAGAAACACCGAAAAACAAAGAGAACTTAAACAACAACAATCAAATAAAGCGGCGGCGAATGCAAGTGCAGCAGAAAATAAAAAGAAAGAAATTGAAGAAGAAAGAAAGAGAAAGAGACAGGAAAAAAATCAAAAACAAAAAATTGCTATGGAAGAAGCGGCAGCTCAAAAGAAAGCTCAAATTGAAAAGAAAAGAATAGCTAACGAAGAAGAGGCGACTAAGAAAAAAATTGCTATGGAAGAAGCGGCGGCTCAAAAGAAAAGGAATGCTAATACACAACACGCACGATTAATGGAAATGAAACAAAAAGCGTTAAGGGAAAAAGCAGAGAAAAAAGCTTTAAATCTTGAAAAGGCAGAAAAATTTAGAAAAGAGATGGAAATTGAAATGCAGGGTCAAAGCGATGTAGCAAGAAAACGAGAGAAGAATAAGAAAAATGCACTCGAGAGAAAAGCGGCAGTGAATAAAAAAGCTGCAGAAAATAAAGCGGTAATGAATAGAAAAGCTGCAGAAAACAAGGCTGCAGCGAATAAAAAAGCCGCGGCAAATAAAGCCTCGGCGAATAAAGCTGCATCAAATAAAGCCGCAGCAAATAAAGCGGTAGCCAATAAAGCGACAGCAGATGAAAAGAAAAGAAAAATGGAAGAAATGCGTGCAAAAGCGCAAAAAGTACAAGCTGAAAAGAAAGCAAGAGCCGAAAAGGCAGTTGCAAATAGAAGAATTGCACTAGAGAAAAAAGCCGCAGAAAATAAAGCTGCAGCAATAGCCAAGGCGAAAAAAAATAGGGCAGAAAGTAATGCACGCGTTAGACAAAAAAGACTGAATAATATTAGAACGAGAGAAATATCGGGTGGTAATAAAGTTGTTAACGAAGCTACACAAAGATTACAAAAACGTGTAGATAAATTCGTACCATCGGGATGGTCCGGTGGAAGACGTCGAGAATTTATGAATCGGGCAAAAAGAATGGGTGTTATGTCCGTACACGCGAACTTAAATGCGCGTTTACGACTCAAAAAACAAATTAATAAATCGGTTAGATCGAATAAAAAAGACTTATTAAACCAAATTCATGATCCAAAATATACTATTACCGCTTTAAATGCAAAAGTTAGAAAACCACCACCACCACCATTAAATACATAAATTAGTATAAAAGAAATAGTCTAATCAATAATAAAACATGCACAGAGGTTTATCATCCGTTATGATGAACTACGCGCGTTCTATTAGTGATGAGAAGAAAGCAAAAACTATCGTTAAGGGAAACAAATCGGGGGAAATTACGGGGAGTCGTGATGACATGCACGAAAAACTCATATATAAATGCGGGTTAAAAAGACGTGAAGTATGGGATACAAATTCAAAATCTTGGTACACGAAAGTCTATTACGTGGATGGTTCGGGTTATAACCCAGTTTTGTTTCACGATGGGAAACTCGATAAGAACCCGTTTTTTAAAGATTAAGGAAATCCGGTTTCTATCCATTTTTCGAGACCATCTGATTCTATATGTTTATCTCTGAAAATAACATCACAATTCGAATGGTGTAATATTTCTTCCATTAAAGTTTCGTCTTGCTTACCATTATCAAGTAAACTATGAACGGTTAAATAATATGTATATGTACACGGGTCTATCAATGCAGAAGATGCACTTAAACATACCGCGACCTTTTTTGTTGTTTCATGATCGTCATTAAACATTAACCTTTGAAACCATCTTTTTGCTCTAAATTTTGAAACAAATTTATAATCAGATATTTTTGGTTCTATAACACACTTCTGTTTCTTATTTTCCGATGGATCTACACTCATATTAATACTACTTCCCATTGCACCTATACCACATCCAGTTAATTTGCTACACCTACCTTCCACTGTCACTCTTAACTTTCTTTGTGACATATTTACAAATAAAATACTTGTTGGTGTCGTGTGTTTCATTTTAGATTTCATACTCCGTCTTATTAAATTACATTTACCTAATCTAATAAGTTTAGGAAATCTAGGTATTATACCTAAACACCCATTTTTAAAAGAAAAATATGGAAATTCAGCTGCATAATATTCTTTCAGAAATTCATGGAGATGTGGTTCATACTCTGAATCGTTAAATTTACGCAATATCATATTACTTACGCGTGAGAAAAAAAAATAAATGTATATACTATAAAACATGAACGCAGGACTCGCCGCGATTACTATTAGTCTTTTACTATTTTCTTTATTTCTTTACCTTGTAATAAATGGTATTAAAAATCTTTTGAATAGCATTACGATTACTAGATCTCCATCCCCATCACCATCCCCCGCTCCAGCTCCATCTCCAAGTGTCTCACCAGTTACAATAACTAGTGATGGTATCCAATTTCCAAAACCTTCGAGTACAGAAGGGTATATATCTAATAATTCATTATCAACAGAATGTGATCCAGATTACTATGAAAATAGTTTACAAATTGAAACAGGTGAAACACCCGATGCTTTTTTGATCCGTAAAAATGAATTTTTACAAAGTAAAATAGGGTGGTGTACATTAGCTGGTATTACCGATCCAAAAGGATTTGCTGTGGCATATAATTACCACGATGGGGATCATAACGCACCTGTTTGGGATAATGATACTAAAAAATGTGTATTTTCGGGAGACGATACACCATACGCGTGTTTGTATACAGAAATTAAAGATACCGAAGGAAATGTTATAGGAGTTGAAAATAACGAGGGTGAGAAATTGGAAGTAAAATTCTATAACGATTATAAATCGGGTAAATTACAGTCGTACCTGGATGAGATGGGACTTGGTACTTCCATGAAGTTTTTAATAAACGATGATGGAAAACTAGAATTACATAGAAGTGCGAACGATGACATGCCAGCACAAAAAATGGTAATAAAACCAGGGTATAATTACCCCGTAACATTTATGATATTGAGTACTGCTATTACAATGGTGGACAATGATATTGACATGCCAGCTACTGGTATACCAATAAAATTCAAAACTCTTACTGAAGATGAAATAACAACTAATATGCAAACAGATGTAGTCGATGCTTAATGTTTAGAATCACCGTTTTCTTGTGAAGCTATACCTAAAACTTTACCGTATCCACCACCTGTCGATTTGAAATATTTTGCGCGTCTTACCCATAAAATGTCCTCGTCGGGGGTATTACCAATTCTTAAAACAACATCTTTGCCATTTTTTTTAAACATATTAACTCTATCCATTATGAAATCTTCTGATTCTAACAAACAATACGGTGTATGTGATCCTACAATTATATACACTTTATCAAGGTTCTTCTCGTTCATGAATTTCAATATATCACTCCACCACTCGGGGTTATATTTTTTTGTATAACGGTTAATCATACCCTTTACACCTAGTTTATTAGTCATCCAATTTCCCTTATGTCTACAAAAAACGTCACCGACGCGCACGTGTAAAACAAAACTGTTATCTTCAGGCATGGTATCTAATTGTGGTTCGTTGTGTATAACACGCATAAGTTTATCTTTGTTACTACTTTCACCATTTTTCAACAAATTAAGGTATTTTGTAGCTATACTATTTGGAAAGTTTTCTTCGTGGTATTTTACCTTGTTATAATTTGGACCTTTACCCCACATATATACATCACCCATTCTATACCTATGATATTCTTCATTGTATAGATTTTTCAATTTTAATTCCCGAACCGGTTTTTTAGTATTTATTAAAATTAAAATTATAATTAAAATTAAAAGTATAATTAAAATCATATATAATAAATATACATTTTAATACAAAAGTTAAAGAAAAAAACCGCTGTTTTATTAAGTATGGAGTGTACCGTGTGTTGTGAAAAATATAATAAAATAAATCACAAAAAAGTAACGTGTCCTTTTTGTGATTTTGAATCGTGTAAAAATTGTGTTCAAACGTATTTATTATCAAGTTACGAAAACCCACACTGTATGAATTGTAAAAACGAAATTAATCGAGGGTTCGTTGACTCGTTCTGTACTAAAAAGTTTAGAAACACGGTATACAAAAAACACCGTGAATGTGTTTTATTTGAACGCGAAAAAGCACGTATGCCTGAAACACAACCACATGTCGAAAGAATTCATAAAATGCGTACACTCAGACAAAAATACCACGAATTAGTAGCTATTATAAGACAAAACCGACTTTTAGGTATGGAAGCAATTCGTGAAGGGACGGAAAATAGTCAATACGAAATTATTATACAAAATACCATAAACCAAACCGATATAGTCGTAGAAGAAATGAACCTTTTGAGATATGGTGATATAACCGAAGATTCACCACGAAATTTCATTCGGATGTGTCCGAGTGAAGAGTGTAGAGGATTTATAGATGAAGATTATAAATGTGGCTTATGTAAACAAGTTTTCTGTAAAAAATGTAACGAAAAAATAGAAGAAAATCATAAGTGTAATCCGGAAACAGTTAAAACTATAAAACTAATAAACAAAGATACCAAACCATGTCCTAAATGTGGAACAATGATACACAAAATAGACGGGTGTTTACAAATGTGGTGTACGAGTTGTAATACTGCGTTTAATTGGAGAACCGGAAATATAGAAAAGGGAAGAATACATAATCCACACTTTTTCGAGTTTCAGAAAAGATCACGAGAACATGCAGATATACCATGCGGTGGAAGACCCACGTTCAATGAATTGAAACACGAAAATGCACCTGTAAATATACTAGACTTGTGTGTTATATTACACCAAATAGATAGAGATATAATGTATAGATACGCCGAAATATATGATGCAGATAATCACCATTTACGAATTGCTTATATGTTGAACAGTATAGACGAGACCAATTTTAAAATAGAATTACAAAGACGAGATAAACAAGTTGAAAAATTAAATGATATACGCGATATATACGAAATGTTCACGAATGCGTGTAGTGACTTAATGCGCCAATGGGTCATTGATAAATCCATTGAAATTTCGGACGATGTTAAGGAATTAGTAAAGTATTCGAACTCAATTGTCACGCAAATACGAAACAGGTATAACTGTACTTTACCAAAATATATCCATTTAATCGAATAAAAAGTATCAGTATATACTAATAATAATGGATAAATCAAATAAAATTTTGATATTATTTGCTCTATTGTTTTTATTATGGTATATCATACCCATATACCATAAACCTATAATAATAGAAAATATGATAACACACGAAGAATGTGATCACATTAAGAACCTAGCAAGTAAAAGGTTATCGACATCGACCGTATCAATGAAAAGAGATATAGACACGAAAGTAAGACAAAGTGAAACAGCGTGGATTAAACCAGGCGAAGATAAGGTCGTTAAAAAATTAATTGATAAGTGTTTAACTAGAATAGATAGACCATCAAAAAATTGTGAAGATTTACAAATTCTCAAGTATAAAAAAGGTGGATTTTATAACCCACACCAAGATGCATTTCAAAATGATAAGAATAAACGGATGTATACGTTCATAATAGCACTCAATGACGATTATGAAGGAGGTGGTACAAATTTTCCAAACTTGAATAAGACCTATAAATTGAAAAAGGGTGATTCCTTATTTTTCAATACACTCAATAATTACGAGTGTATATCAAAAAGAGCATTACACGGGGGAGTACCAGTTGAGTCTGGTGATAAATGGATATGTAATTTATGGGTACACAAATACCCATATACCACATAATTTTTTTATATAGTATAAATAAGAATCAACCATGGCTAAAGATTCAGGGAAAACAACATTTATTGTTTTCATAATGTTCATGATGTGTCTATCATCTATAGTAGCGGCTGGAGGTTTATACGTAACTTCCAAGAAAAAAACCGATGGAACTACCCTAGAAATACGAAGCGAAGCAACAAATATAGCCGTTTTACCACGTCCGGCTAATATTGTTGGTAGGTATAACGCAGCTTCACTAAAGAACGATAAGTGGGAAGATTTATCGGGTAAAGCAAATCATATATCAGCCGATAAAATTAAAGGTACACTATCGAAAGGTGAAGGGTTCAAAGGTGAATTTGTTAAAGGGACGACGAGTGATGGGTTCACGTTACCACAAGTGTTCGATAACAAAAACTGGTCGTTTTTTGCAGTCGCACGGTACGGGAGTGACGTTAAAGCAAACCAAAAACGTATATTCGTAAGTGGTGAAGCAGAAAAAAATTGGTTAATAGGACACCACGAAGGTAAGACGGGTGTGGCATACACTGGTAACCCCGTAAAAGTAAACGGCGTATCAAAAGCTTGGATAACTGATTTTGTAAATGTACACGGTACACGCCCATGGATTAGAATATCCGCCCAACATAACTACTTTGGAAGCAATGGTAAATCAAGGACAACCGGTTTTTCTTTCGATTCAGATGACCAAAAACCTTTTAATAACCCAAAAAGTTTAGGTATAAATGTAGGAATGTATACAGAAAGTGAACCAAGTGATTGGAACGTTTACGAAATACTCGTTTACGATGTAACTTTAGATGTTGTAGACCGCGAGAAGGTCGATAAGTATTTGAAAGAAAAGTATATACTCGGGAGTTTGAAATCCGGGGTTGAAATCGTCGGTGGTAGACCCAAAATAATAGGTACCGTAAAACTAAGTGTCGATGAAGGTAAATCCGAACCTTGGTACGGCGGAAAACAAAGGTTCGGGACCCAAGAAGATTGTAGACGGTACGCACAAGAACTAGGGTACCATCAGTGGGGACACTATAACGAAAAATATGATAAAGCAAAAAGGAATACGTGTTTCTTCTACGGTACAGACATAGTTGAAATTACACCAGAAGATCAGTTGAAAAATGATGGAAAAACGGGTGTAGACAATATGACGTTCGGGTGTACCCAACCATATAGAGACCCAAAACTTATGTGTGAAGCCGGTTCGGGTTCGGGTAGTTCGAATGCGACAGGTGGTGTAGCTGCAAATGCATCCGGGGCGTATTGTAAGGCTAAAAATGGATTAGTTCAGGCTAGTTCAGGTATAGATCGGATACAGGCAGAGGTGTGTGGTAACCATTGTACGAAATCCAGTTGTATGGACCCAACCAAAACTTTTACGATTGGTAGTGGTGGTGCGAGTTATAAACGGGACGAATATTGTACATGGGACAACGATCCAGATTTCGAAACTTTTTACAATACTCTAATCAAGGATGTTGCGACTCACCCAAATGCACCTATTAAAAATAAGGATACAAACAAAAACGCTATAGATTATTTAGGAAAACACTTAACCAAGTGTACTGATTTTAAATATGAAGTTGAAGGTGCGAATGCAACTAGAATATTAAAAAATCCACCGGACACTTCGCGTAGTGCCTCTGGAACTTATGTAGATGATACTATGGGTACGGGGAATGGTCAGGGGCGTCTAGATTCTGAGCAGGCTTGGTCAGTCAAGACTAACCAAGTTGGTGAATGGTACCAGATAAACAATGATAGGGTTGGTATGATTTCAGGTATCGCTATGAAAGGAAGAAAAGACTATGACCAATGGGTCAAGACTTTCAAGGTCATGGTCAAAGGTGTGTCTGGAACATGGGTAGATGTTGATGATGGTAAGGTATTCACTGGAAATACCGATAGAGATACACAGGTTAACGTGTTTTTTGATACCCCCGTGGAGGCCAGATATATTAAAATATACCCACAAACATGGAACTCTCATATGTCCTTGCGAGCTGGTATATACGTAGGAGACACGGTTGAATGAGGATATTAATTATTTAAAGATGTGAAACACTTAAATATAAATGACATACACGCGAAATATAGAACTCCTTTCGGCGGTAACGTCACTCATACCCATGCTCGTTTCGGCATTCTTCCCGTTAAATTACGCGTCTGTGGCGTGTATATTACACTGTCCGTTTAAGTGTAGGTACCATATATATAACGCATTTAATGCGAATAAGTATAGAAGCCAATTAGTATACAAAAGGTACAGATCGTTCGTACACGTTGGGTTTGTACTACTCCATTACGCGTGGAATGATAGGATTAGATTCTTATACACACTTTTTAATTTACTCGCTATTTCGGTAATACGTATTTCCAACCCTCTAACCGATATCCGCGATATGAGATATATAAACTCATTTTCGGTTATAGGTATTTTCAATTCAATAATATACATATACCACGAAAGTAAAATGTATTTCATGTTATCTACATACTTCTATATTATGGCGTTTGTAATCAATGAAGATAAGTTATATGGCGGATTATCGGATAGTGTTGTAAACTTACTACTCGTCGTACCTCAATATTTATTACTCGCGAATTACAATACTTAATGATTATAGTATATAGTAAACTATGAAAGAAACCCATAAATTCAAAATAACGGATACCACAACACCAAATGACATGGATTCCTTTTTTTATGACGTATGGTCCCGAAACGCGAGTGTTTATATTTTATTAGATACAACATCGTGTAAAAAAGTATCGTTAACGCGAATACTTTCAATTAAAAGTGTTCTAAACAAACACAGAAACAATTCAAAAAGGTATATAGATCATACAACAATACTAGTAAAATCACGTTTAGTTAAAAATATATTAAGCGTAGGTTTATCTATACTAAGAACCGAACGACCGGTTTATATCACGACACTTTAATTATATAGAACACGTACTGTATGTGAAATATAATTAATTAATTTAGTAAGACGACAAAAACGTCCCATTTTCGTCAATGATGAGTTCACCCCTATCGGATAACATACGTCTATTCACCATGTGTTGTTCCTTAACATCGTCCTTGTTTTGTCCGACGTATGGTACGGCGTAGCCTTGTTCACACATCCATTTGTTTACGTTCGTCCAAACCCCATCTTCAAATACCCACAATTCACCGAGTGCGCGTCCGTATTTACCGACTGAGTCGCGTTCTTGGCACCGTAATTCAATTTCACAATCGTCCTTATCGGATTCGACCGCTTTCGTCACCCAGTTTAAGATCTTCTTCTTGGCGTGTTTCCCGTAAACCTTTTCGGTCAAATCACGCGTTCGCGATTCTTCGGTATCGATACCGAGCAATCGTACGCGTTGGCGGATGAGTACATCGAAACCCAAATCGATAAGAACGTCAACGGTATCACCGTCAACGACTTTCGAACACGAGTCGATTTTGTATTTGAATTCACAGGGTTTTTGGTCGTAGGTCGTCATTGTTATATAGAGTATATTGGTTTAATCTTTAATTACAATTTTCTATTATTATCGAATTCACGGTGACATTCTTCGCATAAAGTAGCGATCGGGTAGACTTTGTGTAATTCTATAAATTTTCTAAGAAAAATATCAGAATGATAACCACCACCCGTGTATGATTCTGATATAGCTATTTTGAGTATTTCGGGTCTATCTTTTACTGTGTGTGCTCGTGTTAACTTCTTACCGTTACATTTTTTATCACAACCACATTTCAAACACGTTGGTTCAGTTTTGAAAAAGGTATGTACCAAATTAGCAGCGTTAGCTTTTGAGTAATGCAAAATATTTTTAGTATTGGTATTTTTGGGGAATGTTACCCTATTTTTTTCGTCGATGATTTGGATTTTATTTTTTTGTAACTTCCCGTCTATGAAATTGGTACACTTTTTCTTCTCTACCTTAAACATACACGAATTAACGTTGCGTAAATTTTCAATGTCATCGTTTATATACCAATCTGATACAAGTTCACATAAATCATCCATTATTTCATCGTTGTTATCTTCAGTAATTTTCAAACACTTTGTTTCTTCATCACGTTCAAATTTATCACCCGTCGCTAAAAATCTATAAACTTCGATCATTGATCGGAACCGTGTACCATTAGGTGAAAAATAGTAATTGTCGGTCACACCTTCGGATTTACCAGACTTTCGGGTTTCAATCTTTACATACCAATCATTATTTATCACATTCCCCTTATCTTTGAGGTATGTCTTAAGTTTATTAAGTACCTTTTCATTTTCAGATAACATGGTTATTTATTTTATATTTTTTAAAAAGACGGTATAACTTAAGTCTTTTTAAAACCTTTTTTATACATGAAAAACTATTTAATCTTTAATAGTTTAGAGAGATGAAACAAATATTATCAAGGAATTATGGATAGTATAGTAGAAGAATTGAGACGTATGAGATGTGATATTGGTAAATTACATAAACTCTTTAATGAAAACTATGTGTGTCAAGAAGTGGCGAAAGAACGTAAAGGATCCATCTGTTCCGTAAATGGTCAACAATATGAGAATCTATGTTATGAAAATATAAAACATAGCTCTAAAATTGTAAAACAAGGTGGTGGATCTTCACATAATCCGGATATATATACGCAAAATGGACATATTGAGTGTAAACCGGGAAATTCTCCAGATTGGGGACAATCTACACTTAAATGGAAAGAAGGGTTATGGGTACCGACGAATGAACTTTTTCAAAAGTATATGGATAAAGTGATATTTAAACCACCACCGTTTTTAACCAATAAGGATATGACACACGCGGAATGGTTGGAAATTAAACACGATTATAAAGATGTATATCTGTGTGTAGATGATCACGAAATTCAAAATTTCTATAGGAATAAGGGTTGTGCGTACATACAAATAAAAGGGTTCGGGTTGTATCATTTAGGAGAAGATACACTCGAGTTGGGAGTTCCAGAGTTTAAGATAGATCAAGAGATACGCATAAGGGCGAAGATTCATTCCAAGACTAAATCACAATTTTCTGTAACAGCCGCCTTTCAACCTTTAGATATTAGAACACTCAAACCGAGTGAATACTCTCTCGATGATAGAACACGTCTACCACCTAACCTATGATGACGATTTCAGATGAATCTTTACTTGCGTTCATTCCATAAGACCATTTTACTTCACGAATTTCGTAATTTTTATACAAATCCTTGATGTACTCACAATTATTATATGTCATTATCCAGTTTTTTCTTTTGTTTAAAACCCGAAAAAGTTTTTCGTGGTCGAAATTTTCATGCATGTCGCCATTTTTTCCGTACAATTTTGAATTTTCATTGAGATAATACGGTGGATCTAAAAATATAAGACCTTTCTTACCCTTTAAAAAAGTTTCAAAATCTAAATTATGAAATTCTATATCGGTTAAATTGAGATCTTTTATGCGCTGTATTGAACTTTCCGTAAACCTTTTTTTAGAAGATTCTAATGAAAATCCACCCGAAAGTGTAGCACCACTAAACGAACATCTATTAATAACAAAATATTTATACCCCTGTAAAAGTGTGTCAGGTTCGTCCATTATGGTATCTCGCATGGTACTAAAAATATCTTTTGAAACGGTACCCAAAATTTCTGTAAGTTTAGAACAAAGCTCTTTATTGTACATTTGTACAGATTTCCAAAACGATACGAGTGGTTTAAATTTATCGTTTACGATAAGTTTTGAACCATACTTAGTGGACATGAAAAATTCAAATGAACCACCGCCGAAAAAAGGTGAAATTACGAGAGATGTATCGAACTTTTTATCAGTAACGATATCATCCAAAATTTTACATGCGCGTGTTTTACCACCGGGGTATCTAAGGGGTGATTTCATATAATTTATATTACGTTTATTTTTTTAATATATTTATTAAATTCTTCTAATTTTAGTTAACTCATTACAAAGTTTCAAATAGTCACCTTCGGGTATGATATTTGAATTTTTGTCCAGAATTTCCATGATATTTTGTGTCGGTAATAACATGGCAGGGTTGATTTCATATTCACTTTCATCGTCGGAAGTATCTATCGAATCAGAACGTAACCAAGGTGTACCAGTAATTCTTCCCGAATACCTATATTTTTCTCGGATTTCGTCGTGAAAATCTTCAATCGTTCTAAAAAGATCGTGTTGGTTCCAAAATGTACCATCCAATTGTGAAACGTAACTCATATCTACTTCAACATATTTTGAATTTTTATCAACTCCGAGAATGACGTTATTCTTGCTGAACATGTTAAAAAGAGATATAGGTTCTATATACCCACCACCATTCGGAATACGTGAATTTTTGTTGTCATACACAGCTACATAATTATACGAAATCACTGGTGTGGCTGTAATCTCGATATGTTCGGTTGGTCCAGGTATACCACCGTTACATTCTTCATACTTGACAATTACACAAATGTGACAATCTTTGTTTGTGTTAGGTATAGTTGTTCGGACAAGGTTTGAAACAAAATTAGTCGTATTCATTTTAATTTTTTATTATTTTGAATATGACGATGCAACTTAAGTCTTTTTCAAACCTTTTTTATAGAGTAAAAAATATTAGAAAAAAATGTTAAAAGGTCTCATAAAGGTTTTCAAACCTGTCTCACGGATTTTAGCCTTGACGGGCTAAACGATATCCTTTGCATGCCTTTTTGATAGAGAAAAAAATGATTTTACCCAACATTCTCAACATTTAAAACATTTGTCTTTTTTTCAAAAAGCTCTTTTTTTTTGTGTTTTTTTTAAGGTCTAAATTCCGTGGTACACAAATCCAAACCAATTTTATATACATATACATATACACTTATATTATTCAATCAATATTTAAACTACTATTACTAAATGAAATAAATAAATGTTTTAAACATTTATTTAAAATATATATATGAATTAAAAATTCTCAAAATTGTAGATAAATGTGGTCAATTAACGAGACAAACCATGTCCTTTTAATGTCTTTATGATAGAGTAAAAAAATACTTTAAAAATATGTTAAAGGTTTCACAAAGGTTTTAAAACCTGTCTCACGGATTTTAGCCCTGACGGGCTAAACGATACACTTTACATGTCTTTTTGATAGAGAAAAAAATGATTTTACCCAACATTCTCAACATTTAAAACATTTGTCTTTTTTTCAAAAAGCTCTTTTTTTTCGTACTTTTTTTCCGACCCAAATTCCGTGGTACACAAATCCAAACCAATTTTATATACATATACATATACACTTATATTATTCAATCAATATTTAAACTACTATTACTAAATGAAATAAATAAATGTTTTAAACATTTATTTAAAATATATATATGAATTAAAAATTCTTAAAAATTCTTAAAAATTCTTAAAAATTACGGTATAATTGAAACGTATTTTAAACCAATATTTTCTATAATCTATGTCTAAATTCCAAAGAATATTCATTATATTTTTTCAAAATATTTTCATATTTCTGTTTATATTCGACTAATTTTCTAGATGAATGTGTTAAAGAAGTATCAAGACTCTCGAAGTTACCTAAATTTATACTATCCGATATATGCATATTATACTTTAGTGATATTTCATCCAAAGCGTCTAACATTTCTTCGGCAAATTTTATACCTTCAATAATGTGTTTATGAATGTGTTTATTCGGTGGTAAATTATTAGCCATAGTGTTTTAAATATTAAATATTAAAATATTAACTAAGGTTAAGTATGTGGATGCTATTGTGTCGACCAATAATTATACCCTTAAAATTTTCCGAACAAACAACCATGGTTAGTACCGATATGTGTAAAATAGTAACGGTATCTCCTACAAACGATGAAAGTAGATATGTTATAGATATAGTTGAAGATGCACCTGAAATAAAAATAACACCGCCACAAGAATAAAAAATGAGGATATTATACCTAAGTTTTTTAAATATAAATAAATAATCAAAAATTAAGAATAAAATGGTAAAAACAAGATCACACACAAAAATCGTAAAAAACAAAAAACTTAAGCGTTGCGCTAAGATAGGCAGCGTGTTTTTACCGGAAAAACGGGGTTTTACCGTGGTAAAAAACACACCGGGGACTGGCAAGACAACGCACAAGCGATTCATCCGTGGTAATAAAAAAAATCATTTGAAACGGATAATGAAAAAGAAGCTAAAGTGTGCGCGCTATGAGTGCGAATCCGGTTTCGAAGTATCGGCTCACGTCACCTGCCAAAATGACGGTAGAGACTATATTGTGCCCATGTGCGCTCGATGTAACAACCCAAAAAGATATAAACCGTTTTGGGTCTCACCTTATATCGAAATGGCATCTATCGAAACCGTCTACAGTCAACATCCGTCAAAACCGATTGGCAAATTTGACATTTTGGTTTAAATTTATAATTTAAAGAGTAAATTGTTTAAATTATAAAATGGTAAAGGAGTATGCCGAACTCGTATACAAAAACCTTGGTCCCGGCTATAGCGAGTCTGTATATCATAAGGCATTTGAAGTCTTACTCCGAAAAAACGATATTCCATACGAAACGGAAAGAATAGTTCCTATAGATTTTATGGGACACAATGTAGGTAACTTACGCGCGGATTTGATTTTGAACGGTGAAATCGTACTCGAACTCAAAGCCGTGAAGAATATGACCGACGTAATGGTAACTCAAGCACAAAATTACTTGAAACTTACGGGGTTAAAACATTCGTACCTTATAAATTTCCCACCAACACCAAACGTTGAGTTAGAAATTAGATATGTTACTTTAAATTAATACTATTTTTACGTGTATTGAATAGATTTTTCCATTTTTGGAAGTTACTTTTTGTACCACCTTTATTTGGGTGTTTTATTAACGCACCTTTCCTGTATACCTTTTTTAAATTTGAAAGTGTTTTTGCATTTTTGAGTTGTTGTCCTAATGATTTTGATTTCTTAACAGCTTCCTCTTTCGCTTTCTTAACAACAGCTTCTTTTCGTCTTCTATTTTCATTTCTTTTTCTCACTGCTTCTAATTTTTCATTTTCTTTTCGTCTTCTATTTTCATTTCTTTTTCTCACTGCTTCTAATTTTTCATTTTCTTTTCGTCTTCTATTTTCATTTCTTTTTCTCACTGCTTCTAATTTTTCATTTTCTTCTCGTCTCCTTTTACTTATTCGAGGTGATTTTTTTGGTGAAGGTGAACTAGACTCAAAATCAAACCCAAACCCAAATGGACTAGACGGTGGTGAAACTTTAAATCTTTCCTGATACTCTTTAAAGTTTTTACCTGGATTTGTGTTGTTGTAGTATTCCTTAAAAGTTTCGTATTTGATTGGTGAAGACTTTCTCTTACCCGTGTTTTTGTATCTAACTCCTGGAGATCTTGCATAGTACTCATCATTATGATAGGGTACTGATAGACTATTACTCGTACTCATTAATATAAGTTATATTATTTTTCGGTTTCGGTATTCTGTTCTATCTGATTTATCATATACATAATAGGTATCATTTGGTATATTTTTTTCCATTCACTTTTTGACTCTTCATAATATGCCTTGGGGTCCTTAAGCCCTTCTTTTATAATTTCGTTTATCTTTTCTGTGTAGAACCTGATTTCTTCTAAACAGAAATTGTAATATGGGTCGCTCATTACTTATTATGAAACGCGTTTCTTTAAATATTTAACTTACTTTTTGGACTTTTGTTTTTTTAACATTTTTACGTTTTAATAAATAATCGTTCATTTCTTCAATCATACGATTTTTTTGTGACATCGTCGAGCGCCTTAAATTCGTCATCGAAAGTTTACGTGAGGCTGGATCAATCTTAGTTACATTTTTATTAAGTGGTAAGAGAGATTTAAGTTTTTTGGGAGTTACTTTTGTTTTATTTTGATTCGGTTTGTTTTTAGCAAATTCTTGTGCAACTTTTGCAACTGAAATATTGGTATTTGAACGAATTGTTTTACCACCCATTTATTATACACACGTATTTATTTTTTGGAAGTTTTCTTTTTTGGTGATACTTTTTTTTTCGTTTTGAATGGTGTTACCATAGTTTTAACATTTTTTGCCGATTTCCCGAGCGTGTTTGACATATTTCTTTGGGTTCGCGTGAGAGCTTTCCCTTCCTTTTGGAGCTGATTAAGAATGGCTGACAAAGCTTTTCTGAATTCTTTATCGGCTTGCATTTTTTATATTAAACGATATTTTAATATTACGGCTTTAATTTTTTTATAGCACCGTTAATTATATTCATTTCTCTCTGAAGTTCCGATTTTTTCATCATTAACCCAGCAATTCGGATATTTTTACGATTAACTGGTTTACGAACACTTGTTGTAGGTGTACGCATTTTTTTACCCATTATGAATGGGCTATTTGGGTGTTTGTTTCTAGTATTTTTAAAGAGTTCTGGTGTGTTTCTCTTTTTTATTGCAAAGTTTTTGAGCATGTTACTCAAACTGTTATATACAACACCTTGACGCAATGGGTTCTTTTTCGCCTTCGATTTTGTTTTTGGTTTTGGTTTTGGTGAATTTGGGAATTTATTATTCGTTTCCTTTTGTAACTTTTTAGAATTGTTATTACGCACTGGGAACTTATTATTCGTCATTTAGTATATATTTAGATTTTAAATCGTTGGTATATATTCCCATTTTAATGTTTTGCACATTTTCTTCCAAATAACATCTTGTTGATATAATTTTTCTTTTGATTTTAAGAGTGGAAAATATTTTAAGTATTTATCTTCGCTTAAAAGTTCACAGAATTTATAGAGCACGTAGGAGTAACTTAAAAAATTTTTACGTTCCGTCGGACAATTATCATCAAATGGTTTTTGTATATCCTTGAACATGATTCGTAATTTTTCCTCAAGTTCCTGTGGCATTTTCGGTGGTGATAGACCACTTAAAATATTTGTTATGTAAGGTACGTGTTCGTAATACTTATTAAGTTTAAGTTTTTTTAAGAGACCTCTAACTCGGGCGTGTGTAATTTCTTCAACCGTTTTTATTTTTATTTTTTTCAACTCGTTTCGCAATTCTTCTATAACTTCAATAGGTATATTAGTTGTTTCTTGTGCCTGAAACTGTGATAACCATTCGTTAAAATGATTTTCTCTTTTATATGAATAATTTACGATTTTTTCGGAAGTTTCCTGTTCTTCTCTATACGTCAACTCTTCACTTATAAGACAGGCTATAATCAAACCACATGATTCACATACGAGGTCACTTGTATTTGTAAAATGAAACACGTTACTGTCTGGACACGTGGGACACACTTCACGTTTCTTTTCTATAGGTCTATCGACGTTAACTTTTTCAACATCGATGAGATAATCATTGAATATATCTTTCCGTTGTAAACCTACGGTTTCTTTACAATTAAATATATTATTGGTAGAAATTTCCTGTTTTGAATCGATTGTATATTGATTCATATATGGCATACATTGTATTATATACTGTGACATTTCACTTTCATATAAATTTTTATTAGTAGGTTCTTTTTCTATTAGTTCTTTCCAATTTTGGACTTTGTTATTATACCTACTTAAAAAATTACCTTCCATATAATAACTATATAGAATGATGTTCAATCTTTTAACTACTGTTATTATTTGGGTATACGACAGTTTTAAATTTATAGTGAGTAAACCGGATTATAAAATTATACATACATCAATGGAATATTTCACTAATGAAATCATACCGGATGAAGATACGTTAGACAACTTCTGGTATGACGAGTATAGAGAGTGGGATGGTTATTCGATGTCACATTACAAATCTCTGAATGGAATAGATTATAAAAATACATCTATACCTGAAAATGTAGAAAAAACGATTATTCGGATAAAATATTGGTACAAGGATAAAGTGTACAAATACATAACGTATGATATGAACCACGAATGGCCACCTATAAAAAAACCTGGTATTACATTTAACATGCCAATGTCAAGTGTACATCTACTTGATTCGCACGATAAACCTGTAAGAGACCTATTAAATAAAATTAAAAGATACGCTGGACCAAGGAATGATTTTCATAACCAAAAAGTACTGATTAGAGATATGTTATATTACGATGAAGAAACTTTAAAAGAAGAGTATCCCACGATACGTTTAAAAAATATTATTGGGTTTGTAAAAAATATAGAGACATCTTCATCATATATTACAGATTTTCGGATACCTTAGTTGCCAAATAAAATTTTAAGTCTCCTAAATTTGCAACGTTATATTTTAAAATTAAAAACCTGTTTTGATCTTCTTGCATAATTTGAACCGTTGAACACATACCTGTTGCCTTTGTAAAAATGTTCATGTATCGAAGTGAATATATACCTGATATTTCAGGACTTTCTTCTATACATTGGATTATAGTTTCTTGATTTGCAAAGTCGCCGTTGCAATACAATTTTATAATATTTCCGACCCTTGTTATTTCAATATCGTTTCCTATATTGAACATATCTCTACATATTCTTTGAAAATCGGAAGATGGCATTGGTGTTATAGTTGTCATATTCATAGAGGGTACTTCAATTTGATTTTCATTTATATCGAGAAGCTTTAAATCGAATTTCGTACACGTTTTCTTAGTTTCGTTATGTATTTCTATGTGCATATATTCCCGACAATTTATTGATAATATAAGAACATCCGTATTGGATATAGATTTAAGCAGTTTAAATGTATTTGCTACGTTTATACCGGCTATAATTTCACTTTCACATTCGTATTCTTCAAAATTATCAGATGATAAAAACATATCTACGAGAGATGTTCTCGCGGTATCTAGAGTGACTATATACACTCCATCTGGTTTGAAATATATATTAACATCGTTAAGTATATCTTTGAGCACTTCGAAAGTTGATTTAAAAGCAGAAGCTTGTATAGTTGCTAACTTCATTTAGATTTAAAGTGTAATCATTTCTTTATACTAATTTTTAGTGTCCTGTGTATGTGAAGTATATGCTTCATTAACACTCTTATTTATCTTAGCTTCGAGTTCGGCTGTCATTGCGGGTTGTAAAGAAACACCATAATTATCAAGACCAAACATTTCATTTGTGTTTTCACCCTCTTCTAAAGTTGTCATATTACACTCACCGAATCCACACATTTCGAGTTCCTTAACCGGTAATAACGAATCTAACCAGTTTTTTATTTCATTACCTACTAAAAGTTTTCCATTTTTAGTTAACATTGTTGGTACCCTGCTTATTTTATTCCTATATTGAGGAGGTATACCACGTTCATTAATATTGTGATAAGATACAATGTTTTTCAATTGGTTATTTTTTTGTATATAATCGATTATATCCAAACTGTGGTTACAATGTGGGCTATATATCAAAAGTGACATTCTAAAATTACATAGTAAAAAAATATTGTGAATAAAATCACAGTAAATTAAAAAATAAAAATAACAATTAATACTAAATGAATAAGATCATTGTTGTTGTAGTCTTTCTCCTGGTAGTACTATACGTATCCAGGAGAGAGGAGAAATATGGTGGTAAAAATGACTTGTTCGAATCTGACGAACCAACACGATTGGCTGAATACAAGGAGACCGAGGATGCTATAGTTATAACACATGATCTAATGAACGAAATCGTTTTACAATCAAATAAAGCCATTTCTAAAAGAACGGGTTTATGTACTTATATTATCGAAACAACAAGCATGAAATTATATAAACACAAAACTACCGGTGGTAAAATTTTTAGATGTATGTTTATGGTCGCAAAATACGGTAACAAGGGTTTTGATTTTGGTTTTTCTATAGTCGTTGACGTTCGTGTTATAAACGAAGGTCCCCGATTAGAAGTTGCAGGTGTTGGTCAAAAAACACAAGATATTATAGAAGCAACTGAAAAAAGCATTAGAGATAAATTAGCCAAGGGTTTAGAAAATTTAAATGAAATAGACGAGATTATGCTTAAGAAGGATGAGAAAAATTTAATGAAATTTAAATCTGCTAATAAAGTCAAAATCGACGATAAACCAAAGGTTGCTATATTATCTATACGTTCTCAACCAATTGATGTACTTTTACCAGATAATGAGAAACCATTTATTAACCCAACAAAACCACAGGAATTTGAAGATTATTTACGCGTAAAGGGTAATGAGGTAGAGTATATTAAAAATACAGATTTGATTCAAAAACAAGTGACGAGTATTGAGGAAATGTATGGTGCCCCGAAAAAGGTTGAAGTCCCTGTAATACCACAAAAAAGAGTTGGAACTGGTTTGGTCGAAAAACTGAGGGATACTATCAAAAAAAATAAATTACTGTTATTGTAATGATCAGTATAGATGATATATCAAAAATAGCTGAAAAAAGAAATAAACTGAAAAAGGAAACGTATACGAAAATATATGAACAGATAACTAAGAAAATAAGACAATCTGTTGATATGGGTAATAAATATCTATTTGTACAAATACCTTCGTTTGTTATGGGGTATCCACATTTTGATAGAGTAAAAGCCATGCAATATATAATTAGACAGTTTCAAATAGGTGGGTTCATGGTGCAAATGGTTGGTGAATTTGAAATATGTATATCTTGGCGACCTACAAAAAGGAATAAGTCTAAAGAAGAAAATAATATAGAAGATGAATCATACGAAGATTTCCCAACACTCGTAAACTTAAAAAAAGCTGCGAATAAATACAGGACAGCGCGATAATTGGTTCATAAAAAAATTCCCCTCTATCATAAATGGATAACCTTAACATACTCGTAGAAGCTAAAAGAGAATATCTCGGACAGTTATGCATTCTCATGTGCCCGGTTATGATAGAGACGTTTGCAGAAATGTATGAAGAAGCATACAAATTATCTAAGGGGAGAAAGGTTCTTGTAATGTACCAAAAACTTCTCAAGGAAGTACCCAACTGGAGTGATGCCATGTCTAAACAACACTCCGATAACATAGCGAATAGATGTGCGTGGTTTAATGATTTACTCGCAGCAGTTTTCGTAAGTTGTGTAAAAATATTATCAGCTGTTCGATTAAGCAAAGATAACAAAAAAATATCACTTAAACTTCCTACAAATGAAGTGTTTATTCAGATGTGTCATAACAAAGCCGCTGAATCTTTGTATAATGATCCGTATATATACCACGAAGAACAAAACGAACATTCGAGAAATGACAAACTTTTTGAACGATTTTCGGTATGTGTAGAAAACGCTGTAAAAGAACTCATCCCTGTTCAACAAATTTTACAGACTTATATGTCTCAAACGCAAGAAGGACAAGATTTGGATTTAGGGGATGCCGAAGTATGTGATTCCGAAGATCCAGAACTTCTTGAAGGTGAACAAGAAGAAGTTGCGAGTGAACCATTTGAAAGTGAAACTCAAAACGAAATGCCTATGGAAAGTAATCAACCAGAAGAAATGGGTATGGGTATGGAAACGGATATGAATATGGGTGAACAACACGAACAACACGAACAACCCATGCAAATGTCTGACGGTGAAGAACATATGGAAACAAACGTAAATCAACCATCATCCTCCTTTTACAATAACGAATTCAAAACTATAAACACTAACGAAAGACAACAAGTACAAAACCGAGACGAAGGTGTTTTATTTCCAGATGCACCCGATGCCCATAGAAAAAAACCTCAATTATATTAAATGGAGTTCGAAGACTATTTAAGAGACCCAGCATGGGCCGGTATAATTTCCGGCTTTATCACAGCAGGATATATACATTTTAAAGCAAAATTAAATAACGAAGGTAAGCTCGCCATGAGTGCGTACACAAAACCAGCTGCACTTGTTGCAATATTAGTTTTTTTGATAGTATCTAACGGTTTGGGTAAGAAAGAGACTATATCATCTGAACCATTTTAAATATAACTTAAAGATAGTATTAGTATAATTATTATAAAAATGACTTCAGTAACAGCTTTCACTGAAATGATGGGTCAATTCATTGATGAATTGCAACAGACTTTCCCAGAAGAGAAAGGATTAAAAAAATGTAGATCTGCATTTGATCTTATGAAAGATACCAATCCAAGATTAGTCGTCGATGGTTTCATGTCTAATGTAATGCCGTATGCGGATAAAATTTCTTCAAAAGATGAAACATTTTTTATTAATGAATCTAAAAATCTCGATTTTATGAAAGGTGTTAACTTGAAAGAACATTGGGGAGGGTGTTCCGAAAACACAAAAGACGCTATCTGGCAGTATGTACAAACCCTCTATATGCTCGGTACAACTATTAAAACTATACCAGCCGAAACACTTAACATGATTGAAAAAGTTGCTAAGCAATGTGCTGATAATATGGGTGACGATGCCAATAGTATGGACGAAGCCCAACTTATGAAAACAATGCAAGGTATGCTCGGTGGAATGTTAGGCAACGGTAAAAAATAAACTCCTATTATATAAATGACATCGTGGTTCGACGATCCTAAACAACTCATTCGTTCAGATAAAGTTTTAAATTTTTGGCCATCCAGTACACAATCATCAGAAGAACGTGTAAATTCGGCAGCACGTTTTATAATTTATGCGACATGTATAATATATTTAATAAAAAGAGACGTGCGTATATTTGTTATAGGCGCCACTGCACTAGGTGTACTTTACATAATGGAAAAATCTAATATGGTTAAGGAATCCCTTGCCAGAATAAACCAACCAGAATACAAATACGGTCAGTGTCAAATGCCAACAAAAGATAATCCCATGGGAAATGTTCTCATGTCGGATTTTGGGGACAGACCAGATAGACCATCATCTTGTTATTATCCAACAGTACAAACAAGCGTTAATAATTTAGTAACTGACGGTGTTAAATATGGTCCAGCTCGATCGAGATCTTCAGCACCAGAACACCACAGAAATGCCATGTCTAGACAATTTGTATCTGTTCCAGACGTTGCGTTAACAGCCGATTCTCACTACGAGTTCATACATGGTAAGAGAGAACAAACGTGTAGACAAAATCCAGGTATGTGTAATCCAAATGCGAGAGGTGCACAACTCGAAGCATTCAGAGGTTTAGATCCAGATGGAGATTCTCGTGTTCATGGAAGTAGAGCACCAGCTAGCTTTTCCCCTTAAAAAATTGTTTTTTTTTACTTATTAGTAGATACTCGATTTGCTTAAACAAAATCTTTTGTAATAGTAAATGGCGTACCAACTCCAGCCAGGATTGAAAATAGTCGAAGACAAAGCTATTCCAAATACATGCGCGACTGAAGAGGTTTTTTTATACCCCCAGCCCAGTACACTAAACTATGGTTCATCGAGACCAAATACCATGTTATACGGAACTGCCCCATACATGGCAGGTAAGGGATCCCCAGCCCAATATATAGAGACAAGTGACATGCTTCGTCCACAATCAACGACAAGATTCAATAAGGTTTTGGCAAAGACTTATGAAAAAAATTTTCACCCACTTCAACATATTGAGTGTAAAGTTCCACTCCGAACTCAAAGTTACGAACCCGCGAGTACACGTGCCGATGTACAAAATGGTATGTTCGGTAAAAGGTACATGAATAAAAATGTTAATAAGAAATAAGAATGGCTGACCCATTATCGATTTTTGCGATTGCAGGATTAGTTTATGCAGGTCGTAAACTCAGTAAAAATTCAGAAGAACAATATACTCTTCAAGCTGCTCAAATAGCAGATCAAGTTGACGTTAGACCAGAATCTAATAGAAATGTAACTATAGACGACGATTTTTTGGGACAAACTTCACCCCTCGTAGAATCAGAATATATGTCTAAAACTGAAGTTTCGTCGTTCGGTGATATATCTCAACAAGGTAGATCATCGGGTGGTGAAGTCTTAGAAATGAGAAATAGAATGTATGATGGAGGAATTATGAATAACCTTTCACCAATTCAAAGAACAAATGTAGGTCCAGCCCTTGGTGTTGGTCCAGATGTACCCGCTATAGGTGGACATCACCAACTTTTACGTATTAACCCAGAAAATGTTGGTGCGTATAGATTAACAACTTTACCAGGGAGAAGTGGTCCCGCCTTTGACGGTAAAGGTGGTCGAAGAGGTATTGCTGGAGAATTAGGTCATAATAGACCAGAGAAAACTGCCTATCTCCCAGACCGTCTTCCAAATACGGGTGGTCGAGCACAGGGATTTTCAGGTAGAATAGCGCGAACTGAACACGAAAGAACAAAAAGAACAACAAACAGATCAGAAACTGGTTCTAGAACAGATACACTTTCTACCGCATCGGCAAAAAGAACAGTTTCGGCACTCACGAGAGCTGCTGAACCAACTAGAAACAAAAAGGATGGTAACATGGAAGCTTACCAATACCAAAATAATCCAGAACCGGGTATTCATAAATTTGCCCATGGTTATTTGAATTCTCCAGGTTCTAAAATCGGTGAAAAGCGTGTATATGGGGATGCATACACATCGAGTGAACTTGGTAAATACGGATTTAGACCAGATGATAGAAGAGGTAAAGCGGGTCGCGCACCTGGTCCAGGTCGTATGAATGTTCGTGCCGATCCACTTAACCAAGGTGGTATGGTTACGAGTGTTCGTTCTGATACAACACGTATAGATGGTCGTGTAAACTCGGCAGACGGTGGGTGGACACAGCATTACAAAAACAATGATTATCACCAATTCAATGCTTATAAAGGTAATCTTAACCCTAATAGTACCCAGGATGGTTTGGGGGTTGCTAAAAGACAACTCCAAAATAACCCCCTTTCGCATAGCCTCTGTTAAATAAAAATGAAAACATCAAGTTAAAACACTCATTAAAATAATACTCCGTTATTTTAATGAAGGTACATACCTTAGATATAGATAGTGGAGAACGCGACGCTGTATCTTATCCTAATCCAAGTGATTATATAGTTAATTTAAAAACGCCTATTTACAATGTTAGTAAAATATCATTAATATCAGCACGTATTCATAATAGTCAGTATCTCATAAACGATAGAAACAATACATTCACTATTAATAGTTCGTCTACTAATTATGATATAACAATACCAAATGGAAACTATGACGGTAAAGATTTAGCTTCAAATGTTGTTGTAAATTCAAATAGCATGTTATCTGCATCTACGTACGATAAAGATACGAATGCCATGACGTTTGAAGGTCCAAATCAGTTTAGTTTTGATTTCTATAACGGTAAAAATGGGTATAAATCAACCGTGAGTGGTAAAACAACACCACACGATGTATTAGGTCTAACTGCAAGTAACGTATTTTCTACATCCACTTCTCCTTTTAAAATGGAAACGGGTAGCGTTAATTTGCAAGGTGCAGATGCTATTATAGTAAAATTGAGCAGTGGTTCTGACGATTTTAATAAATCTATATTTTCAGATTTACCTTTTTACACTGGTCGAATACTTTTGTGTGGTGATGTTATAAATTATTCGGGTGTGGATGATGCTGTAGAACACAATTTTGATTCGGGTAAACACAAAACGATATCGAAGTTACGTGTTCAATTTTATTATAGTAGTAATAATCGTTTAATACCTTATAATTTTAGAAATGCAAATCATATATTAAAACTTGCCGTTACGTGTTCGACTGATAAATTTGTTAATATACCTAGATTATCTAATGAAGAAACAGATGAAGAAATTATATCTGAGACTTTGAAAACACCTATGAATATCCTCGAAAAAGAAGAAGAGGATAGTCATAAATGGGATGCATTTATATCTATATTTTTATTAGTTTCTATGGCAATATTTTTATTACTTATTATTAAAAAACCCCAAAAAGTTACTTCGTAATAGCGAAGACTGGTTGTTGTGGTCTTTGTACCTTAGAAGACACTCTGGACACCGCCAAGTAGACGAAGATGGACAAAAGAGTGGTGAATACGGCGGTGAGCGTGTAGTTCATGCCTCCGTTCTTGTTAACTTTGACAACTTGGTTGACGATCCATCTCACCAAATCGACCCACGAAAGGGCGGCGGCAAATGAGAAGCCGGCAACGATAGCGTTGAGGGATTGACCTTCGAGTTCACGGGCGACGAGCATAGCAGTTTCTTGAGCAGACATTTTTTATACTATAAATGTAGATTTTATTCTGGGAACAAAGTATCTTCGAATAAAATTTTTTTATACTTTTTAGTATTTTTTAAATAACCCTTAAGCATTTTAGGTTCACTGTCCCCTGAAGAACAAGATTCGCTTTCGGATTCGGTTTCAGTATCGGATTCACTTTCACTTTCACTTGAGCTACCACAAGTTATTTTAAAAAATGACGATTCGATGTTAGATCCCTCTGGATTAGAGGTGTTCATTACTATCTATAGCATTTTTTAACATGTGTTCTGTCGGGTTTTTCGGCACCCATTCTTTCCAATTATCATACGCCATGTTCATTTTAACAAACTTGTATTCTCTACCTGAATACCTTGTAAATTCAATATCTTCTTCTTCTTCATCTATAATTTCGAGTTCATCTTCACTATCCGTATCTTCGTCGTATATTTCTGGAAAAAGAGACCCTGTATTTTTACCTACTTGGTTCATAGCACAGTACTTCATAGCGTATTCCATGTCTTCGCCAAGAAGTGTATCTCTACCACACGCCTTTGCGTACCCTGCTGCAAGTACCATTGCCTGTTCTAAAACTGGTTGTATAATATTTAATGCTGAATCCTGTATTTGTTCCTGTATAAGTAGACTTGCATCATTTTCTTGTTGAAGTGTCATTTTAATAGAGTAATTTTGCAATACCGTTATCCACTTGGAGTATATTATAACTTTGTGCCAAAACTCTAAGTTCTCTTGCAGCCTCATTATCCGGTGTTGTTGTAAGTTTGAGTATTTGGTCTTTAATTAAACTGAAATTAACTTGCCCTGTTGGGTACCATCGTTCGGGTTCTAAAGCGAAACTATACGAATAGTACCTTCTAAATAGTTGTGTTCTTGTATGGTGTACACCGCTTTGAACCGCGCGTAAATTAATAACCTCACCAGCCGCTCCACTAATAACATCGGTATCGTCTAGTGTTAAAGAAAGTTTTTGTAAATTCTCAAAGTTCGTATATTCGTTAGTGGTACCAAATACTTGAAAAAGGGAATCGTAATCAAAATTAGTAACAAATACAGGAATAGGGTTCACAGAATAAAGATCTACCTTCCTAAGTCTTTGAATTATAAAAAAAAGTTCCTTTACGGGGTTTTTAAAATTAAGTCTGTGTGTTGTATTTACTACACTGTTTATATTTTCATCTTGGGGTATTATATCCTTAACTTCTTGAATTTGTGTAATTGCATAACTTGTTTTTTTAGATTTTATATTATCCTTTTCATCTTGCACTAACGATACCATTTCGGTCGTTATTTTCGCCTCTTTTATGAGACCTTTTGTTTGAAAATAATCACTCAAATAATAAACTTCACTATTTGCAGAGTGGTATCCCCATACACAATCACTAAGTTCTCTAAGTTTAATAACAATTTCAATTTCCTGTTTATCTATCGCAAATACAGGAATGGCAAGTTCGGGATTATTGTAAAAGTAAAAAGGAATATCGACGAAAAATTTCTGGTTAGATGTAGCGACTCCTAAATACCCTGCTATACTTGTATGTTTAACCTTTGTACCCGACAATTCTCCCGGAGGTTTTCCAATAAGTTTAGCAAGGTTTTCCTGTTTTGTATGCGATACGTAATTATCGAAATAAATCGCTAAAAAATCGCTCGGTATTCTTTGAATTGTTTTACCACCAATTAGTATTTCGGCATACTCAATAATAGCGTGTCCTATAGACTCGACGTATCCTATACCTTCAATATTGTTCACTAAATTCTGTTGTATGCTAGATAATTCAAATTTAAAACTCACGGTTTTAAGAAGATCACCTTGATCTTGTGGTATGGTACACCTTATAGTGTTACCAAATTCCACTTCACCTTCCACGTCTAAATCTGTAAAAAAAGGTGCAAAATTAGTATGTTTTTGAAAATTTTTTACGAAGTATGTGTATTCTGGATCATCCGTAAAAAAGGCGTCCTGTGGACCAGATATTTCTAATTGAACACGACCAGCCATTACTAGTATAACTCACTAAAATTTTAAACCACCAAGTCCGCTTTCTATTCTTAACACGTTATAGTTTACTCCATACACATACACTTTGTGACCAAAACTAGAGTCCGGTGTATCGAGTTCCATTTCGATTAAATTGTGTGCTATTCTACTCATATTAACTTGACCGGTCGGGTAATACGTTTCGGGTTTCATTGAAAAACTATACACACCGAAATTACCGTTTGTTATTCCCGTGTAATATTTCAATGGTTGTTCGTAACACAACATTAAAGTATCTGCGTCGATGATTTTATTATTGTTAAATTTCATGGTAACGTGTTTTATCGTTTCGTATTTATGTAGATCATCACTTATCGCTACAAAAAACATTTCCTTGACCGGGTGTTTAAAATTTAACATACCCGATTTTTTAGATACACCTGGGTTAAACTTAAACTGTGACATTTGAATTTGTGATATAACGTATTCGATTGGTCGCGTTTGTAAGAATCTTTTTTCATTCTCGGTTATGAAAAAGAAATCGGAAACCAGTGATACTTTTTTGATAGACGATGAAACATTTGGAGGTGGATCTGATATCGCATTGTTAGACCTTGTATATGTTAGAACAACGTCGTCCAATTTTTTAAATTTTATTTCGACCTGAACTTGTTGTTTACTTAGTGCGCATACAGGTATTGCTAAACTTGGGTGCCTTAAAAAGTAAAAGGGTAATAAAATATTATAATCCCAATCGTACGATACATTTATGTAATTTCCATGTCCGGCTAAGAAGTAAAGGGTTTGTTTTATATCATCTTCGTTACTGTGTATATTGTTATACATGTATATGTAGTCCCCGGTCAAACGCTGTATAGTCTGACCACCGATACGTAAATCGGCGTATTCTATTATTTGAGCACCTATAGATTCTCTATAACTTACTATTTTAAGGTCTATTTGACCACCCATACCGGGGTGTACAGAACAGTAATAGTATAATGTCGATGGTGTACTTGAACTATATGTTGGTGTAAAAGTAACCGTAGCTGTACCCGGATTCGTAACACCCGTTGTATAATCTCCAGATAAAGGTACACTAAATCTATAAGCTTCACCACTAGACTGTCTCAGAGATACTTTACCTGGGTACGTTGTAGTATCAATACTATTCGGGAAAGCGTCAGTTGTATCGTTATCAGACCAGGTAAAGGGAGATACTTTCAAAACCTTTATCGTGTTAGTTGACGGTGTAGATGGTACTGCCCAGTTGTTTGCTGAATTTTTCCATAGTTTATACACGTAATGCTCTGCTGTATCCAAACTTGTGTACCTCTTATAATTGTAAAGAGTACCGACACCGTCAACGGGTGGTAATTCGTCGGGTGGGGCATACTCAAATCTAAACGGGTGTGTTGGACTTGCATTGTTGAAGGTATACGTCGTACCTTCATAAAGTGTGAGTGTCGCCTGTTGATCACCGTCTATAAAGTATTTACCACCTGATTCTGAAACTGTAAACGTTTTATCCGGTGCCGTTGGTCTAGGTAAAGTAAATTTAAGCATCATACTTCTGATAAGATCTCCCTTATTCATTGGTATATTAGACTCAACGGAGCTATCGAAATTAGGATCACCATTGAACGGTGTTTCTATGGCTTCTATTGAAAATTTTGTGTGTCGTTTAAAATTCATCAGGAAATATGAAAATTCAGGTTCACCAGTAAGCCATTGGTCCTGGATACCAGTGACAGCAAGGTTCAATTTACCAGCCATTCTTACTTTATGTGAGTAAAATTTTATAAATTAAAACGAGGCGTTATGGTAGATGAATATTCAATTACGAAAGTTCAAACCTGAAAGCATGGCTGATGATAAAGTATGTGTTTTTATAGGTAAACGTAATACCGGTAAATCTACACTCGTTACTGATATTCTGTACCACAAAAAGCATTTACCAGCGGGAATAGTTCTATCTGCTACAGAGGAAGGTAATCATTATTATCAACAGTATATACCCGACCTATTCATATACGGTGATTACGATAGAGAAGCTATCGAACGCGTTATGGATAGACAGAAAAAGCTTGTTGGTGCGGGTAAGCCAAACTCTGGTGCGTTTCTTCTTTTAGATGATTGTATGTATGATTCTAAATTCATGAAAGATACGTGTATTCGCCAATGTTTTATGAACGGTCGTCACTGGAAGATATTTTTCATGTTAACTATGCAATATTGTATGGATCTTCCTCCAGCACTCAGGGCGAATATAGATTACATTTTTATTTTGCGTGAAAATATAATTCAAAATCGTGAGAAGTTATATAAAAACTTTTTTGGTATATTTCCAACGTTTGAGATGTTCAATAAAGTGATGGACTCTTGTACTGAAAATTACGAGTGTTTGGTATTAGATAACACGTCTAAGAGTAATAGAATAGAAGATTGTGTTTTTTGGTACAAAGCAAAGATTAGGAAAAACTTTAAGGTTGGTGCACCACAATATTGGCAAACACATAAGAAGATGTTTAATCCAAAACACGGTAACTTGAAATTGGGTGATCGTAACACAGTTAAAAAAACGACCACATTAAAAGTTATTAAGAAGAAATGAATAGTTTACGAACTTTATCGAAACAATTATTACATAAAAATATTATTACACCATTAGTTTATCCAGCATATAATGAAATTACATCAGGTGGTGAAAGCGATGAAGGATACCGTGTATTGGTTGATATTTGTCATAGTACAAAAACCATATACGTAGATGAAGACATGTGTGACTACGATAAGTTAAACGATTTACCACGAATTATAAAAACGTTTGGGTGTTTATACCCTAAATACAAACTAATCAGTTAATTATTTTAAATTGTTACATTAAATGATAAGTGTTATCATATTAAATTGGAAACGCCCCGATAATATAATAAACGACATATTACCAAAAATTGTTAATTACAAATTGGTTTCAGAAGTCATCGTATCTCACGGTAACAGTAAAACATACTTTGAAACACCAGAACTAAAAATTGTTAAACATTATCGTGATGAAAATATGAACACAAAATTAGGTGTCGCTTTACGATTCTCTAGGTCGTGCGATGCAAAAAACGATTGTATTTTAATAATTGATGACGATATGTTACCGTCAGAAAATTACGTTAACAAAATGTACAAAAAGTATAAAAAGAATCCTAATGTGGTTATAGGTTCAGAAAAAAGATACGTTTCCGAAACCAAAGGGTATTCAAATAAAAAGTTTTTAATGGGCGATCAACAAATTGTATTAACTCAAATTTTAATGACAAACAAATCGATATGTAAAGATTTCATGAACGAAAAACATAAGATGAATGACTTCGCCTTGAAAGCTAAACCAGTATGGAACGGTGAAGATATATTATTAAATTTAATTTACATTAAAAATTATAACAAAACCCCAATTTATTTGAAACCAACCAATGGTGATGTAAAGAAATTAAAAACCAATAACGCTATAAGTAGTGATACAGGACATTATAAATATAGAAGAGAGTTTTCTAAAGCAGCTTTAGAAAGATACGATATTAATACTAATTATAATTATATAAAATTATTAGTTTTACTAATTTTAATATTTTTATTGATAGTTTACATAATCAAGGTAAGTAAATAATCAGGCTAACGCGTAAACGTAAAAAATCAAAAAACTTTGCACATATAAATGTCAACTGACGTGAGTACTTTAAACCTTTCCGAGAATAGCGATGGTATGGTAGCATTAAATAATAACATGTCTACGAATTTCATAGAAAAAGGACAACAACCTATTATAGAACCGCCGAATATTGTATCGGAAAAAAATATTGATTTTAAACAAAGTACTATGGACTCTACTCCAATTCAAGATGTTATGCAAGCAGAATCACCCCTCGAACCACCAATGATGGCAGTTGACCCACGAATGACACAGGCGCAAGCGCAATCACCAATGATGGGTCTTCAACAACCAAACGAGTCTAGACAAAAGAATTCTAGTCAAAACCCATTTAACTTAACTGATGATCAGTTTCAAGCTCTCGTGGTCGCTGTTTGTACTGCGATAGCGATTAGTAAGCCAGTTCAAGAAAAACTCGCAAATTTCGTACCACAATTTCTTAACGACCAAGGGAACCGAAGTGCCGTTGGTTTGGGTTCGACTGGTGCAGTCGCCGCCATTGCATTCTTTTTGTATAAAAGATACGCTTAATTAGAATTAAAGTGTGAATACATTTTATCACCACCAAACAATAAATAAGAAATTATAAACCCAATGGTTAATCCCAATGCCCGAAGTCCAACAACAGTCACTGTACTCCGTGTATTTTTACCGAACCTAACAAAATCTTCTTTTATATTTTCGTTCGTTTCTGTAATTAAGAGTGTAAAAGCTAAACTTATTATAGTCGATATCAAAAGGAAAGGCATATCAAGGGAAAGACGTCCCCATACTTTACCACCTCTTGGCATCATACCCAAAACATTAGGTATAATAAACAATAAAAAGATCACATTAGACCAATATTCACTCGCGAGTAGTGGTATACTCGATAAAGATAAAATTCCATTCCATAATAAAATAGCTTTTGCTAAATCAACTTTTGTCGCTGACATTATTACATTTACCTTAGATTATTTATCCTGGACGTGTTTACCACAAAATTTAGTTTTGTTTGGTATTTCTTTATAGATTCCGAGTTGGACGCACATATCTCTCAATTTTTTGAAATTTGTCCAATAATCTTTACTGTGTGAATACTCATCGACCGTTGAGTGTGCGAGTTCGTGTATTAATACGTGGAATATTTCGTTCGTATCACCGTCTAAGCATAAACCAATTTCATTACCTTTATTCGTGTTATACCCAATGTGTCCATTTGTCCTGTGATACATTGTTAATGGTACTTCGTGACGTAAAACTTTAAACTCACTATGTCCAGTTGTTTGTATATGTTCCCTGAGAATTCTATATTTTTCCCGTACTTCTTTTACCTTTTCGTTTTGTTTCGTACTCATGTATATATACACGTTTATGATAAGTAGAAGTATAGCGAGTATCATCTTACCATAAACCTATATAAAAATATCAAGTAAAGGTATATGAGTAACTCCAATGTTCCCCAGGAACTTCGTAACCTCGGTGTTAGGAACATGAATATTACAGGTCTTGATCTAGAAAATAGAAACTTAACCAATTTACCATCATCTATTGGTAAACTTAAAAAACTAGAGGAACTTATTTTGGCCGGGAATGATTTAAACTCATTACCATCATCTATTGGTAACCTTAAAAAACTTACGCATCTTAATTTGAACAGTAATGATTTAACCTCAATACCAACATCTATTGGTAACCTTAAAAATCTACAGGTACTTACGATGAGTAGTAATCGTTTAAACTTGTTACCATCATCTATTGGTAACCTTAAAAATCTACAGGTACTTGAGTCGGAGGGTAATATTTTAAACTCGTTACCATCATCTATTGGTAACCTTAAAAAACTTGAGTTTTTTGGTTCGGGAGATAATAAATTAAACTCGTTACCAGAATCAATCGGTAAACTTACAAAACTTGACACACTTAAATTGTCTGATAATCAATTAAACTCGTTACCACCACAAATCGGCAACCTTAAAAATCTTACGTTTCTTGGATTGGCTGCTAATAAATTAACATCTATACCAAAAGAGATCGGTAAGCTTACAAAACTCGAGGCAATTCTTTTAGGCTTTAATAAGTTAACCTCGTTACCAGATGAGATCGGTCGTCTTCCAAACCTAAGCTCCATTTATATACATAGTAACCCAAACCTTAGAATTATACCAAAATCACTTCATCGATCTGGTTTAAGCATTACTAAGAGTAGTTGGACACGTTTTGAACATATACCACTTAGACCTGTACAACGTAGAAACGTACCCCTAAACACTAATCGTAACGATCCTATATCTGGGTATAATTTTAGTGTCGGTAATAATGCCTTAAACCTCGGATACAATAGGTACTTAACTGAAAAATCACTTCTAAACTGGATAAAAACGAAAAATAAAAATACTAATATCACTAATATTAACACTTTATACAGTCTTAACCCAAACACAAATATCGTTTCAAATCCATTTACACGACAACCATTATTTAGAAGAAACTTAAATTTCGTCAAGTTTGTAAAACCAAATAAACCAAACACACCGAACACTCTCGTGAAAAACCTAAACAAGATGAAATTAAATAACATACCAAAAACACCGAACAAACCAAACACGATAAGAAAAAAGGCGGGTAACGCCGCTCAGAGTAGACGTACTAACAGAAACTAATCATTTCTTATACACAAACCTAAATTTACTATACAAATCCGAAACCGGGTTCCCTTTAAGATCTTCCCACAGTGTTAAAGTAAACCCCAAATTTTCCATTCGCGTGAATAACATATCTTTATGCGCGATAGGTTCGACTTTTGGTCCGTCGGCATAATACGGCGTATCGGCTAAATGAACGTATAACTTTTCCCCAAAGTTCCCCGAACTCGTATGTTTCATTAGAAAGTAGTTCCCTAACTCATCTTTTACGGGCGTGTTCATGATAATCTTATCGGAATTTGGTATGATCCCTATGAATTGACCCCCGGGTTTAAGTCTATTTTTAATTGCTAATAAAGACGTCTCGAATAACTTGGGTGATTCGAATATATAGTGTAACGCAAAGTTATAACATACGACGTCGTATTTCCTTTGTGGACACGCGAATATATCACCTTCATAAAAATTGACGCGTATTTTCATGTTCTTTGCGCGCGACTTAGCCTCCTTAAGTGAGTCTGGGTTTGGTTCACACATGCTTATATTAGCCCCGGCGTGTTTCCACTTTTGGAGATCACCACCGAATCCACATCCTACATCCAAAATACTGTCGCCTTCGCGGGTAGCCGATTGGATGAGGAGACGCTTAGACTCGTTATGGTACTTACGTATCTCCTCCATTTATTTAACTTAATTTTTTCTTTTTAAATGGTTTACTAAGGTAAAAATATCAGACTATATAAATGTCATCTAATTCCAATTCCAATTATTCCCCTCGTCCAGATTGGCGAACCGAACGAAACTTGTTACAAAATTTTAACCAAGTTTCCAATAAAAAATTGAAAACAATATCTTTAGCAAATGCGTTAAAGCAGATGAAAATGGAGAATGATAGGGCGTTAAAGCAGATGAAAATGGAGAATGCTAGGGCTAAAACAGAGTACGAAAAAAAATTGAAAGAATTGAGAACGTTACGTGAAGAGACCGAAAAAAAATTGAAAAATGCGAAAATGAGATTAAAACAAAGAAAGGAAGAAAAGAAAAATAAAACAAATAATAACAAAAAAGCTTAAAAATAATTTTAACCAAATTATTCATTTATTAGAAAATTTATTAACATTAACTGATCTTAAACGTAATATTATGAAAAACATGAACAAACCATTCCAAAATTTTATCTCGGTTCATTTTAGAAATACAAGTAGAAATGGAAATCGAAGATAAAAAGTGTGATAATACTCAACCCGTCGCAAATTGGAAGTGTATATGGTTTACGTTAGCATTATCAGGTGGTTACTGGTTTTTGCCTCATAGAAATAAGTGGGTCCTTCTAGTACTCTTATATGTACCTTATGTAGCACTCGCCTACTACGATCACTGGTTCCTTTGCGAAAGAAACCTCGGTCCAACATACCTCGCCATGTTTTACCACTGGATAAAACCTCAAGATTCAGAACAGATCATCAAGTATAAGAATTGGTGTCCCGAAATTAAGAATAAAGTCCTTTTCATAGACACTGTTATAGTACTCGGTGGTTTAGCCGCTTTACCATCGTTTCTTAAATGGAAACCTTAAACTAATGTAAATCCAATATCCCTTGGTATTATTTTTTCACCAACATTCCAATTATATAAATAATAATTATTTATACCCGTACCTTTCATAAATCTATTCAAAACGAGTTCTTCTTCGCTTACACTTATATCTGTACAATTGTAAACATCGAAACCTCTATTGCGTGCCATTATTATCGCATCTTTCAAACAGTTTCCTACGTTATAAAACGTGTATGCCTGTTTTACTACAATCCCAGATTCTACGTGTACGTAAGGTATACTATAAAAAGAAAGAAACTGATCGGTAGTATCGCTTATATAGGAATACATAACATCTTTACGTGGTAATAACCATGTTTCAACATATTTTTCATCAATTTCAATATACAATTTAAATTTAAGAAGGTATTTTTGTAACATTCGTGTAACGCGTGGGATATCTTCTTTGGTCATTTCCCTAAATCTCGATGATCCTAATATTAAATTTGGTAGTTCGCGTGCCTTTGAAAACCCTATAGAATTTAGTTTTTTTACGTTTATAAGTCTGTGCCAATAGCGTACTTCTGTTAGTGGTGGAGATACACGTTTAACTATAGTGTATACAGCTTGTCTAATATTATATTCTCGAGCACGACGTGATATTTCGTTTATGAGTAAAGGTCCAAATCCTTTTGAACGCGAATCGTTATCTACACATAAAAAGTTTATCTGAATCATTTTTAATGACGTTCCGTTTACATTTACGGTTGAAGGAACACCTGTAATACACCCGTGCATGATTTTAGTTTCGGTATTACGTATAGATATTGTGAATTTTTCATCAGTTGCCAATTTTAATAATCCAAGTGGATAATCGAACGCATAATGTGAATCTCGTATATAATATTTTTTAAGAAACATACACAATTCTTCTAAATAACACGAATCCCACTCATACCCTTCTGGTAACGCGTTTTTTTCAAGTTTAAGGTTGTCTGATGAATCTATTTCCCCCTGTTTTGTTTCTATTACTTCTTCTTTTGTCACAGGCTGTTTTTTCCAATACATTCTTTACAATTTCATATACTTAAAGTTTTAAGTATATGTAATTACATATAAACAATGTCTCTTGAACAAGATTACACAACCGTACCAGGTCAACTTTACGCCTGTCTTTCTGTAGTGGGACCGGAAGCGCCACAAAAGAATGAAAAGTTTGGAATTAAAATTAGGGGTGCTTTTAATACGCGTGAAGAAGCTGCTTCTCATGCTAAACGTCTTCAAAAGGAAGACGCAACTTTTGATATTTATGTCGTCGATATGTATAAATGGCTATTGATTCCACCTGACCCGACGCAAATTGAAGATGTACATTACACGGATGAAAAGCTCGAGGAACTCATAACGGGGTACAAAGAAAATCAAGCTCAAGCCGCTGCCATGTTTTCGCAACGTAAAACGGATATGATGGCTGTTAAGGCTCCGGGAACTGATACGTACTTTAAAGGTGGAGACGAGAATTCCAAGTTTTATACCAAACCCGATGAAACTCCAGTGAGCCATCCGGGTGAAGTTTTGGAACGCCTCCAAAAAGAAAAACCAGACGCTGATATGGAAGATTTGGTTAAGGAAGCTGATGAGATTGTTGCTAAAGAAATGGAAACGATTAGAGTTAAGCGCGAGGCTGAACTCAAGGAAAAAATTGAGAAAGAAGAAATGGAGATGGAGGAAGAATCGAAGAAAGTGGTTGTTGAAAATTCTACTGAAGGTCAGGTGAAAGAAACTGAAGACGATGGTGAAGAGGAAGTAACGTCTGATGATAAAGAAAATGAACAGGTGTAAATTAAATTTGTTACATAAATGTAAGTATGTTGAGTATTATATTGAATATAATCACCATTCTTATTTTGATATTTGTATTAACTTTATTTTTGAGATTGTATAATAACCAAAAAAATAAATTAGAAAAAACATCTAGTGATTCTAAAGCGACATATGACGAAGTAACTGCATCTGAAGTTATGAAAAATACATTTGATGATCCACTAGTTACGAGTAGATCTTATTTTACTGAATCATCATATGGTGAAATTGGTGAATTTATGGGTCAACAAACCCCGTCGACTGTATATTGGATAGGAGGTAAAATTTTATCCAGGTCTTAAAATAACAGGTTGCATAGTCTTACCCATAAAAAACCCTAATAAAAATGCAACAAATATAATAACGTACCCTGTTTTATCTAAATTAGAAAATATATCTTGTTTTTCCGGGTGTATTAACTGTTGTGTATACATTGGCTGTTGTGGTTGAACATAGTATTGTTCATTATTTTCTGGTTCCTGTTCATGTAAGTCGTTATCCTTGTTTAAAAACTCTCCTGGGTTATATTCAATAGGTGTTCCAACTTCGGCTTCCATTTATATAAATTAAACTCTTTTTTTTAAGCTCGATATTACTCATCGTCTGAATATTCTTCATCCTCGGAAGATTCTTCGTCGTTTTCGTCGTCTTCTTCATCATTAACAACAAATCCTTTCAAATTACCATTTTCATCTTCATCTGAATCACATTCGGATTCTTCGTCATCTGAACATATATCTTCATCGTCTGTTTGAAGAAGATCATCTTCTGTATCATATTCATCGTCCTTGAAATCGTCTTCTATTTCTTCGAATAATTCTAATCTTTCTGGTACTTTTGATAATCGTCCTGAGCGTGTTTTTCGAGCTATAGACATGCTTTAATTAGTATTAACACATTTCTTTTAAGTATTTTACTCGTTATTATCAAAACTAACATTTTTATAAAGATTGTAATATTTTATTGGTTAATATATGTTTGGGTGGTGATTTACATTTACATTTTTGTATAAGTAATTTATTTTCTATTTCAAAATTTACATTACTTATACATTTTTCACATGAGTACGATGTTAAAACATCATGTTTTTTCGTGTTTTTAGTTTCTATCTTTTTTATTTTAAGATTTTTGTTTTTGAAAACGTTTTTGTTTATGAAAAGATTCAATAATTCAATAGTTTGTTCAAAATCATCGGGTTCTGTCTTTTTAACACTGTTTTTTGGTTTATATTTTTCAACTTTACCGTCCTTGTATAATATATTCGTAATTTTAGACGAGAGTTGATGTCTTTTTCCTGTGAAATCTTTACAAAAACCAAAATGTCTCATTGTATCGGTAGTCGAAAAGCATTTTTGTGCTATAGTATCTCCTAATATATGAAACCATACGTGATTAGAATTATGGTTACACTTTTTATTTTCACAATAAAATGAATTCGTTGAAACGAGAAACTGGTTTTTATTTTCATAAATTTTTGTTACCCTCGATAAATTTTGACCTTCTAAATTTTTTCTTACAAATTCTTCTACAAGACTAATAGCTTCCTGATCCTTGAATTCGTTTTTTATTTGTGCGTTTGTAAAAGACCCTTCTGGTTGTTTCGAATATTTATTTTCTATTATGACGGGATCGTCTCTCTCTGTACGTAAAGTAGCCATGTTCATTATTTTAACATCTGCGACCTGACCATCTATAGTTTCGAGTAATTGAAATGGACCGTACCTGTATATAAATATTGGTTTGTATTCACTTTGTGTTACTTTTCCCGTGTAATTACATTCTACACACCCTTTACCGGAACACTCGTCATGTTTTCCCTTTTTATGTGACCATGGCATCCGAAATCCACTTCCTTTGGCTTTTCGTTTTAAACTTCCGTAAACAGCTTCATCGATTATATCATTCCAATTTCTTGAACCGTAATACTCGTTCATTATTCGTACTAGAATTTCTCGTATTGCTAAAGCTGATGACTGATTTACGATAAAATCTGGCCAATTTATGTGAATACCCGTCTTAATTAGATGACCTACTTTTTTCGGTTGAGCTACGGAAATGAGTGCTTCTTTACCTCCCAATTTTTTAACTCTTTCGCATATTATTTTACAATAGTTTTCGAGTTCTGAAAATTCAATTTCATCCTCATCCTTGTAATCGATATCCACAAAAAAGTTATAATTTTCACTTTTCTGTTCGACCACGAATATTTTTTCCCCTGAATTATAGGAATCTGTGTATTTAATATAGAAATCATTCAATCTATCAAATGGCACTGAAAGGACACCTCCATCCATGAGCACATGTGATACATTGGTATTGTTCCAGAACCCCTGTTCTTTACACCATGTTTTAAACATGGTTTACTTACCAAGTAATAGTTTTATTTTTTTATATTGATTTAATTAATCACTATCGTAGTGATGTCTCCAAATTGATTTTCTATATGATATTTCTGGATATTCTTCTTCTTCTGATAAATTCTTTTTTAAAACAAGAAGTTCATAAACTTTATCTTCTTTGTGTAATTCTGCGTACCTATCTGCTTTTTCCTTTGTATAACCATGTCTTTCAACGAGAAGATGTGAAATTTGTGAGAGTATGTAAGCTTTGGACTTCATTATTTAATAGAGAAGGTTTTTCTATTGAGAGAAGTTATGCATGCATAAAACTCTGGGTTATTGAGAACGTTTTTAACTATTCTATCCCATTGTTTTTTTGTATTGAATTCTGTTAATGTTTCAAAATTCATAAAATCATTTTCATCGTAAGTTCGTTTATATGGTTGTTTTTGTATTTTTTTAAGATTTGTTTTTTGTTTCTCATCGTTGAATTTTCTGACAAGTTCGGTTTGTTGTTGTGGTGTATAATCTACGAAAAATATAAAGACGTTGTATTCTAAATCAACGCCGGGACTTTCTTTAACTATGAATTTGAAATCTGAATACTGACCTTTTTTGAGAGAAATGACTCCCCTTGTTTCCTCTTCTAGTTCTCTCAAAGCACATCGTATTGGATTTACTATTTCTCTTCGCCTACACCCTCCGGTAACGAAAATCCAATCTTTAAATCGTCGGTCTCGGACAGTGAGAAACTTGGGTTTATCACCCGTAAACGTTACGGGTACAGCTATAGACTTGTATTTCTTCATTGCTCATTAGCAAGTTATAATTATATGAGATGATTATTCTGATGAATCTTCCTCGGAATCTTGATTTTCAAGGTTCTTTTCTTCGACTTGGGTTTGTAAAGCGTTTTCTTTTTCTGACTCTGGTTCAGTAAAAGGGGATGGTTTGGGCCTGGATAAAAATGAAACAAGTTTTCCATTAAATCCCTTTACACCTTCCATTTCTTCGTTGGTTTTCTTGAGTTCCTTGTACATATATGCAGTGGCTACAATACATACGATTACAGCTATTATTGTGACGATATCTCGATCAAAGGTAAACATTATATAATATTAAAATGTAGAGTTAATTTTTTAAGTATGTATAATCGCACCCATCTGAACACCGTTTTCTTTTGGGCAATCATACCCCATTTGAGCAAATTGAATCTCCTGGTAATGTCCCTCTTTACACTCAGAATTCTGAGTGGGTTCTTGTTTTTTAGAGTCGACGAGATGATTCAAAGTTCCGGACTTGGGATCGTAAGTAATTATAAATATAAAAGCCGTGATAAAAACTAGTTGCCAGAACATTTATATTAAGTGGCTATAAAAATTGAATTAGTTAGAGTACATCAAACCACCCATACCATTTTCGATACGGAGGATGTTGTAGTTCACGGCGTAGATAGTATTATCAAACGTCGAGTTATCGGAAACGAGTCTCGCGGAATCGAGTCTACTGAAGTTGAGCGAACCCGTTGGTTGGAGTTTAGCAGTGTCGAGACAGAATGGAACCAATAAGATGTTCTCAACAACATCCGCAGCCTGTGTATGGTAATACACTGGTACTGAGGTGTGGTGAGGGATAACTGGTTTCGCGTCCGAAACATCCGTACCATTAATTTGGAGCTTGACTTTATCGGATGCAGATTGACCGTTCACAGCGACCAAATATTTCATTGGGTGATTGAAGCTGAGTTCCTGGATTTTATTGAGCGATGCAATTGCCTTTTGTGTTTGTGTGATAAGCATGTTTTGTGGTGCGTTTGAAAGTGCCGTGCGTTCATCTGTATCGAGGTGAAGAAATTGAGCATACACTTCGAGGTCTCCGACAATACTGGCACTATCGGCCCACGTAATTCTCAATTCAACATCGTGATATTGAAGTGCGACTAATGGGATAGCAGATTGAACATTTTCGCAAAACGAAAACCTGAGTGGGTAGAATTTTTCCGCTGTATATTTAGCTTTCGAGTACGTTTGGTTCATAACTGTTGGTGCAAGAGAGGTGGAGAATGCATAATCTTGTTCGTCGATGACTTGACCACCGATCAAAAGTTCAACCTTGGCGACATTTTCATTCCAAGCCGTGACATTACCCGCTCTATTAGCGATATAGACGTAACCGAGCATATCACCTTTTCTTTCGAATCGGATAGTTGACATACCAGCTCGAGCTGGGTTGCCCTGGATAGTTTGTCTTTCGACAGTTTGGGCGAAGTTTGTGTGACGTTTGTAGTTGGACCTGAAAAAAGAAACTTCAGGTTGACCTACGAGATGCGCATCTTGGGCACCGATTGCAACGAGTTGAGCAATACCTCCAGACATATTTTATATTATACTAAGGTTTTTTATTTTTAAGCCCATATATAATATAAAAGTGTGTTCTGATTTATTTAATTTATTAATTTTGTGTAAAAGATATTGAATTCATATATACATTACCTGCAACATTTGACAATGTCATGAGTCCGTGATCGTTTTGTTTTATAGTGAGGTCGCTGGTCTGAACGTACCAGTTTACATTTGTAAGATTTTTTGATATTTTTCTATCTGCACCTGATGCAAATATAGGTATGACTACCTGAGCACCGTCTATAAGATTTGAATAGACGAAACTATTTAAATCGCCTGCAAGTTGAACAAGTGGTCCTGTACCATAACTTTTATTTTTAGCATCTATAGTTATTGTATCTGTCGATGACATTGTTGCGGTTATACCTGGATTTGTAAGCTGAATATTTTGTGATATTAAATTACCTGTAACATTTACATTTGAACCTATTTTAATACTATTTGTCGTAACAAACGCATTATCCGAGTTATAACTTGAATGTGGACCCGTAAACTGAATAACGTTTGACGTAACATTTGCACCTGCATTAACACTCACGACATCATCTAATGCAAAAGGTGATGCGGAGACGTGTAAAGTACCTATGGTAATGTTATCCGCTGAAACATTACCTGAAACCGTGAGTACATTAGACCCGTACGTGTTTATTGTAAGATTTGCAGATGCCGCTGATGGACCAATTGCTACATTTGAACCTTCTTCGTGTATGTTATCTAAACTAGACCCACCCTGTCCCCCCGAATCGTAGATTTCACCTGTTGTTGTGTTGAACGATAAAACGTTATTCGAAGGTGGTGGTGATGCTGTGAATGAAAGACGTGACAATGCCCAGTGGTAACCCCCCATACCAGGTTGTGTTATACTAGTAACAACAATAGCAATGTATGAATAGGCTGTTGTATTGATAAAAGACTCTGTAGTACCTGTATTAGTTACTTCTGTTGTAGAAGAGTGTATTTGTGTCCAATTTGTATCGTCATTACTTCCCAAAATACGCCATTCATCCGGACGACCTGACGCGTCGGAGTTTGGAATGGAAACCGACTTTAAAAATACCGATATTGGTATGATAGCACTCGCGAGTTGAATTTTTAACCAGTCACCACTTATACCACCTAAAGAGTTAGTACTATTGTAAGAATCGGTCGAAGGATTATACGCCCACGTTTCACCGGTGTATGTTGTACTATCACTTCCATCAAATGCCTTCCACGCGTTTGTGGAACCATAACCCGCGGATGCGGTATTTCCACCCGATGAATTAGCGGTCATAGCTACTGGAACCGTAGCTGATGCAAATGGAACCGGATCAAGTTTTACCGCGTTCGTTACTTTCAAAGATGCTACTGCACCTGCAGACGATTTAAGTAAAACGTCGCCAGCGTAATCAATTTGTTTTGTAGCTGCAATGTCAATATCACCCGCGGATGTTAAACCCGTGGTTGTGTTATTAAAAGCGACCGTTTGTGTTGTCGTTGCACCCCCATCTGTAATAGTCTGTAAAGTCGAAGAAACTTCATCCCACACTATACCCGCAGCTGAACTTCTAAGGAATTTTTCAGATGGTCCCGATCCAGGACCTGAAAATAAAAGATGTGACAATGTCCATTTTCTGTCGTTCAAACCCGGTAAGCTTATATTGGTAACAACAATACCAAGGTATGTATAGGATATTGTATTGGTAAAAGACTCTGTAGTACCGGATGAGGAATCTACAAGTGTTGTAGACGAGTGTAGTTGTGTCCAATTTGTACCGTCAGTACTTCCCATAATACGCCATGAATTTGGACGCACAGCAAAACCAGTTCCATCTGGTCTTGCTTTTACAAATACCGATGTTGGTGCGAAAGCACTCGCGAGTTGGATTTTTAACCAATCACCATTTACACCACCTAAAGAATTACTTGCTGTGTACCCATAAGGAGGGTAATGTAGATATGATGTAGAACTGACATAGTGGGTAATATCACTTCCATCAAACGCCTTAAACGCGTTTGCGGAACTATCACCCGAAGATGCTGTATTTCCACCCGATGAATTAGCGGTCATAGCTACTGGAACTGTAACAGCTGCTGGACCCGTGTAAGGTGTAAGTTTAGTCAAAACATCTCCAGACGCTGGACCTAATAACAATTCGTTTTGTGCAATTGAAGTTAAACCGGTACCACCCTTGGCAAGTAAAACTTGTGAACTCAAATTAGCGGGGTTGAGTACTGATATACCTGTCGTTACACCCGTACCACCTCGAATAGTAAGAAGTTGACCGGTATGACTAGCATGACCTAAATTTAAGTTTGTTATACTCGGACCACCACCAGATAAGCTCCCTCCCACGAAGTTCGCTCCTGTGAAGGTCGTAGAATTAACCGCTTGGGCACTTATAGTACCATTTGATGCATTTATTATAGTTCCCGTACCGGTTAAATTTAAATTATCAGCGGTTACTTTACCTGTCGTCGTGACGTTACCGGATAAAACGTTACCCCACACATTTGCCGTGATGTATCCATCCGCTGTTGTGTTTGTCGGTACAACGGTTTCACTTTCAGAATTACTTTCTGTAAAAGCGATTGTATATTCTTTACTCATGGTCTGACCCAAAAAACCTGCAAATACATTCGCGGTTGGTCTTGTCATATGTTGCCCCATATCTTTTGCGTCTGTGGTATTGTTGTGTGCGACTGCAAATATTTTATCGGTAATGTAATGATCGGTTGTATGCTGCGCCGTAATATTACCTGCAACGGTTAAGTTTCCAGAAATCACCACGTTTGAACTAATAGATGTAATATGTGTAGATGGGTTATACCCAATTTTACTTTCCTCAAAAATACCAGAACTGTTCACGTATGGTATACTCGAACCAGATAACGAACTAGCGCCCGTACCACCTCGAGCAATAGGAACTTGACCGGAATTATTAGCTTGACCTAAATTTAAGTCAGTTATACCCGAACCGTTTCCACTAAAAGCTCCTTGAAAATTCGATGCTAGTATATCACCGGACGATGCATCTAATACAATCCCCGAACCGTTTAATGCTACTTGTCCATCCGTTACTTCTAGAACGACACCCGAAGATTTATTTAATGTTATGACTTCATTAGAAACGTTAGACACACCTGTTTGTGACGCAAGCACTTCATCTAACGTGAGTGGAACATCGGACCATTCGGGTGCCGTTTTACCCGCGTTTAATCGGAGAAACTGACCCGCGGTCGCGGAAGATGTACTTAACTTTGCGAGTGATGTTATTCCATTGGCATATACTAAATCACCTTCAGTATATGCATCAATACCTGTACCACCCACTGGTATGGCGAGAGTACCCATAGTTATATTACCCGTATCTATATCTGTTATAGACGAACCATCACCGGAAAGTGATGACGCAGTTATAATTGAAGCTGATATGTTATTAGATCCTAATATTTCACCATATATACCCGACGATGCTATATTATTAGATCCTACTATTTCGCCGTATAGTATTCCACTAACTTTAGCTGCTGTTATGTTATTAGATCCTAATATTTCACCGTATATACCCGTTGTTCCAATAAGTTTATCTGCTAATATATCTTGACTTGTTACTATTTGGTCATATACACCC